>ENA-ORPK01000315-ORPK01000315.1-human-gut-metagenome-genome-assembly--contig:-NODE-315-length-46853-cov-35.850934_pt1 | contig 46853 bp, 30 predicted proteins | sample MGYA00242139_ERZ509068 | MGnify/ENA primary metagenome ERZ509068 (study PRJEB26280, sample SAMEA2338687) | human gut metagenome | biome: human gut; feature: human-associated habitat; material: faeces...
TCATCTAATTTATTTTACTTTTTGTCATATGGTTTTTGGGGTTGGTTGGGGGTTTCGTCTTTTCATTTGTTTGAGCTGTTTAAGCCGTTTGTAATGTTGTGTCTTTTGCTTGTTGGGTTGTTTCTTTGTTTAGTTTGTTTTTTGGGCAGTCGGTTTGTTTGGGTTGCTTAGTTTTTGGGTTTTTGTTTAAGTCTTTTTGCTTTTATCTTTTTGTTTGACTTTCTTACTTCTATCCCTTTTTGCAACTCTTTCTTGGCGGTTTGCGGTTAAAAGCGGTTTGCCAAGCGTCAAGCGGTTTGTTTTTCTGCGCATTAAGAGCAGAATCGCTGGTTTTTGGCTATAATGTGTGTTAAAGTTTGTTTGTCAAAATCAAATTTGGTTTTTGCAAAATCGCAAAGCCAAATTAAAATTCCAAAGCAACGCCTTGACATTTGTGCCTTTGTTGCCACAAAAGTGCTAGTGGATGTTTTTTTACAATCACAAGGCAGATTTGTTGCCAAAGCGAAGTGTTTGTTGTGAGTTTTGAAAGCTTGGCAAAGGCATAAATTTGTTTTAAGCCGCCTTTTTGCTTGCGCGCGTTCAAAACGCCAAATTACCAAAAGCGCAGTTTGCAACAGCGGTGAGTCAAGACAAACCGCTCAAAGCACAACACGCTCAGGGCTAGAACTTCATCTCGATATCTACATAAAAATTTCTACCACGCCCCACTTGACTAGTTGTTGTAAGACTTCCGGCGTTGATATATTGTTTGTCAAAAATGTTATTCACGCCCAGCGTAATGTCCGCTCCGCTCAACAATTTTGCCTTGCCTTTTGGAATTTTGTAGCTGGCTTTAAAGTCCGCCAAAGTAAAGCTTTTATCGACATAATAATATGTCACGCCCCTTGACACAAGGGTAGATGGGTTTGAGTGCGGTTTGAGATAATGATTCAAATGAAATGCTAAATCCAAATTTGCCATCGGCGTCCAGCCAAGTTGTAGTTGGAGCTTTTGCGCGTGCTTGCTTAAATCCTCTTTGGTTTTTTTATCATATACTTTAAGCCTCTCAAAACTTGTGCTAATTCTGTAATCTTTGATTTGATAATTTGCGCTCAATTCATACCCGTGCCTGACGGCGTTATCCACATTTTGATATTGTCCATACTGACGAGGGCTCAAACCTCGATCAGCAGAGGCTGGCGGCGTGCCCATCTCTGGCAAGGCTTTTAACGCGATCATATCGTTGATATTTCCGTAAAAATACACGCCTTTAAAACTCAGCGCGTCATCTGCTATGAGATTTTCTTTGGCGTAGCTTAAACCTATTTCATATTCCTTAGCGGTTTCGGCTTTTAGATTTGGATTTGCAATGTAGTAATACGCCTGATTAACATAGCCTGCCTGAGAGGTTTCGTGCGGAGTTGGAGCGCGGAAACTTTGAGCGTAACCGCCAAGCAAGGTCACGCCATCTACAAAAGTGTATGCCAAAGCTACACGCGGGCTAAACTTTGAGGCTTGAAATTTTTGAGATTCTGACTTTTTGATCTGCCTGTCATATCGATCAAACCGCCCGCCAAGTGTGACTTCTAAGTTGTTGTAAGTTATCACATCTTGGATGTAAAGAGCGAGATTGTTGTATTCATTTGGCTGGCTTGCAAAATTAGTAGCCGTGGTGTCCTTCCACTCTCTAACCCACAACGCATCCTCTTTTCTGTTTTCGTATTCAACGCCGCCTACAAGTAAATGACTCAAAAATCCTGTTTCAAAATACAAATTCGTTTGAGCCGTAATGCCATATCTATCTTCTTTATTTACATATTGAGCCTGTCTGTTGCCTACTGATTGCGTGGCGATCCAGTCCCAACCTCTGTCATATTTGGCGGTTGATTTGTAAGCACGAATATTAAAATCCATCCAGTCATTTAGTGGATTGTAGTGGTAGTTTAATGCATAATCTTGCTGTTTTAATTTGCCTTTTACAAACAAATTTTCAGCATTATTATTCAGCGTTTGCCATAGCGTATTAAGTTTTTCATCATAACTAAAAGCACTAAGATCTACTCTGTGAGAGTCCGCAAATGTCGCTCCGCCTTTAAAAAACAAAGTGGTAATTTTTTCATCATTGTAACCATAAGGAATTTTTGGATTTGCTTCGTATGGACCACCATCTGCTAGCTTTATGTCGCCGTGCCAAGCCTTTTTAGCATACACCAAGGCGTCCAAAGGTATTTTAGAAGGCTCGCTAGCTGCCGCGTTGTCATCACTTCTGCCATAGACGCCGATTCTAAGAGAGTGCATATTATTTGACTCTACGCGTCCGCCGAGCATTGCGCCAAACCTCTCATCATCTTCTAAATAATCGTGAGCATTTTTCGTCTGCATACTGACTATGCCGCCTATCGCCCCAGAGCCGTATAGGATCGAGCTTGCTCCCTTGACTACCTCCGCGCGTTTGAGTATATCGCTATCTGTGCGAAAGCTTGATATCATCCCTGAGTCAAACAAGCAGAATTAGAGCTATATACAAAATACGAAAAATGTATCAACGACAATAATCTCAATAAAGACGAGGGTCAAACAGGCGTTTGTGCGCCCAGCTACCAAGCGATCGTGGATTTTAAAGTGGAGGGTTTTTGGCGTCAAATTTGGCGATTTTTATACTTGGCTATGCCGTATGTGATAGTCTATACCATAACTCAGTTTTTTGCAAGCCATTGGATGTTTAGATGGCGTGATGCTATGACTTTTGCTTATATGGAGTCGTGGAGAAAGTGTGTGTGCGACATAGAAGGTTCTAGCCAAAGGATACAAGAAGACATTTACCGCTTTTCAAAATTAATGGAGAATATATGGTTGAAGATCATACGGGCGTTGATGATTTTGATAGCCTTTTTGCCAGTGCTTTGGGGGCTAAGCGAGAAGGTGTATTTGCCGCTGTTAAAAGATATCCCTGGCTCTTTGGTTTGGGTGGCGTTGGTGGTAAGCATCGGAGGGCTTATCATCTCTTGGTTTGTTGGCATACTTCTGCCAAAATACGAATACGAAGTGCAAAAAACAGAAGCAGCTTTTCGCAAAGAGTTGGTGTATGCTGAGGATGATAAAACAAAATACGCATCTCAGAGCATCACACGAGAGCTTTTTGAAAAGATGCGCTCGAAATATTATAATTTATTTTTGCATACTGGATATTTTGATGTGTGGCTCATCTCTTTTTCGCAGTTTATGGTCATCGTGCCTTATATAGTTATGGGTGTGGGGCTTTTTACTGGCGGCATAACGCTTGGCGTTTTAATCCAGTCTAGCAACGCGTTTCAGCAAGTCTGAGCCAGCTTTAATGTTTTTACAAACAATTGGACTACGATAACCGAGCTAAGAAGCATTTACAGGCGTCTTAAAGAGTTCGAACAAAGCATTGGCTGGGCAGAGAAGAAAGGTTGGGCTTGACAAAGTCTTTTAATTTCGCAAAAGCTGTGAGGGGCGATTAAACTTTTTTCAAGCGGCGTTTTGCTAGACTTAGCAAATTTTTAAATCAACTTTTTGCTAAAACCAAATTTGATTTTAGCAAGTCAAAGGATGTAAAATGGGTTTTACGAGTGCGTGGCATTGGGTTGTTGTGTTGTTAGTCATCGTCCTTCTTTTTGGCGCGAAAAAACTGCCAGAGCTTGCCTCGGGAGTTGGCAAAAGCATCAAAAACTTCAAAAAAGAGATGCAAAATGACGAGGAAAATAGCGAGCTAGCGACAACGCAAAAGCCGCAACAAGAAAGCCTTAACGCCACAACGCAAGAGAAGGCGCAAACCACAACTCAAAGCAAAACGGAGGCGTGATGAGCACTCAGTTAAGAGAGTATGCGCAACGCTTGACGCTAGCGGTTTTTGCGAAGAGTTTTGACGAAATTTGTGCGAAATTTGGCGTGGGCGAGCAGGCGGAGTTGCGCCAAAAAATTGCGAGCGAACTTGTCATCGAACAGCCAAAAGACAAGAGTTTGGCGCACTTTGCAACGCCAGTGGCTTTTGGGCTTGCGAAGGTTTTTAGGCGCGCGCCAAACCTCATCGCACAAGAGTTGGCAGCAGCGTTAAATTCGAATTTAAACGAGAGTTTTGGCGAGGCGTTTGAGGTAAGTGCGCTTAATGGTTATGTTAATTTGCGTTTTACGCCAAATTTGTTGCAAAAATTTGCAAACGAGGCGTTAGAGGCGGGCGAAAAATTTGGCGCGAACTTGTTTTGTCAAGAGGGCAGCGTACGCGGCGGCGAGGGGGAAAGGTCAAATTCGAATTCGACAAAACAGCCGCACAGCCTTTTTGTCGAATACATCAGTGCAAACCCGACTGGACCGCTGCACATTGGGCATGTGCGGGGCGCGGTTTTTGGCGACTGCTTGGTGCGGCTTGGGCGGCACTTGGGGGCGAATGTCCGCGCGGAATATTACATCAATGACGCGGGTAATCAAATCGCCCTTTTAGGCGAAAGCATCAGCCTTTACGCGCGCGAAAACTTGCTTAACCAAAGCGTGACTTACCCTGAGAAATTCTACCGCGGCGACTACATCAAACCCATCGCACAAGAGGCGTTGGAGCGTTTTGGCGAGGAGATTTTCACGGACGCGGCGAGGAATGACGAGCTTGCGGAGTTTGGCAAAGACAAGGTTCTTGAAATCATCAAAAAAGACCTCGCAGGCGCGAAGATCGAGATAGAGAGTTGGGCGAGTGAGAGGTCGTTTTACCCGCAGTTGGAGGCGACTTTGACGCGGCTGAAACAAAGCGGCGAGGTCTATGAAAAAGAGGGCGCAACCTACATCCAAAGCACGAAGCTTGGAGACGACCAAGACAGGATTGTCGTGCGAAGTGACGGGCGGGCGACCTACCTTGCGGGCGACATCGTCTATCACGCGGCGAAATTCGACACTGGTTTTGACCGCTACATCAACATCTGGGGCGCAGACCACCACGGCTACATCCCGCGTTTGAAAGCGGCGTTGCACTTTTTGGGCTATGACGAAAGCAAGCTTGAAGTCGTGTTGATGCAGATGGTGAGTTTGTTAAAAGACGGCGAGGCGTTTAAGATGAGCAAGCGGGCGGGAAATGCGATTTTGATGAGTGATGTTTTGAGCGAGATCGGCGCGGACGCGTTGCGCTTCATCTTCATCAGTAAGCTTCACACAACGCCGCTTGAATTTGATGTCGAGACGCTAAAAAAGCAAGACGCCAGCAACCCCGTGTTTTACATCAACTACGCCTTCGCGCGGGTTAATCAACTCTTCGCAAAAGCGCAAAAAACACCATCTTGCGTCTTGGACGCGGACTTGACAACGCTTAGCCCCGAAGCACAAAACCTGCTTTTTGAGGCGCTTAGTTTGCCTGATGTGATGTTAAACGCCTTTGTCAAACGCGAAATCCACAAACTCCCCGAATTTTTGCGTCAGCTTGCGAGCGATTTACACAAATTCTACAACGAAAACCGCGTCCTAAACAGCAAAGACGAGGCGGCGTTTTTGAAGCTTTTTGCCGTTGTGGCAAATACGATTTTTGTCGGACTTACCACACTTGGCATCACCCCAAAACGCGTGATGAACTAACTTTTGCGTGCGTGAATTTGCTAAAATCAAATTTGATTTTAGCAAATTTGGCGACCGCTTTACCGTTTGTTAAAACCAAATTTGTCAAAACCAAATTTGGGTTAAAACCGCAGTCAAATTCGGTTTTGACAAAAAACCTTGCAAATTTTGCCGAGTTTGGCAAGAATTTAGAGAAATTTTCAGCTTTTTTGTGTAAAATCCACTCGCCTGAATAGTTCGACAGCGTTTTTTTGTAGCCCGAACTACTTAGTATCAGCGGCGATGTATCCTAGTGGTGTGACGCGACTTTGTTTGAGCTTTTGCGAGAAGCGGCGACCTAAAACTGGATCTACCTGCAAAATTAGCTTTCTTTTTCGAAGGCTACTTACTCGCAACGGCTATTTGGGTTTTAGCATATCAAAAAGCAGAAAAATGGACATCACAATCTTCTTTCGCAGAACTGCCGCTTTTATCATCGACCTCATCGTGGTTGTTCTTATGCTTTCGCTTTTTTTCATCGACACGCAAACTTCTGAGGTGATTTTACGCGGCAGCGAGCTTTTAAGCACGAACGCAACGCTTGGCGAGGAGGAAATTTTGTTGTTACAAGAGTTGTCAAACGCGAGTAAGAAAGTGATTTTTTTGTATTACGCAGTGGAGATTTTGTATCAAACTTTTTGTGTGATGACCTTTTCTAAAACGCTTGGAAAAAAGTTGTTTAGACTGCGGGTTGTGGATGCGCAAAGTGGCGAAAAACCGCTGTTTGTGGCGTCTTTGGTGCGCGCGGTTGTGCGGATTGTTAGTCAGAATGTTTTTTATCTCGGTTGTCTTTGGGCGCTCTTTTCGCCCTCACGCCGCGCGTGGCACGACTTTGCTTCAAGGACGATTGTTGTTGGGGAGTAGAATGAGTTGGCGAGGGTTGCTCGGCGCGGTTGTTTTCACGCCGTTTGTGGCGTTTGGCACTGAGCGGCTGCAACTGCTAACTGACAACATCGTCATCAACAACTCGCAAAACTCAACGGTGAGTTTTGGGCAAAATTCGCTGCTTTACTCGCCAACGAGGCTGATTAAAGCGAAAAATTCCTCGCTCAACACCAAAACTAACATCCTCACTTTAAGCGATAATGTCACGCTAATTAGCCAAAACACCAGCATTTTAGCCGCCCACGCAGTTTTAAACACCTCAAATTCGAATTTAAACGCCAGCGAAGTCTTTGTTTTTGAGCGGGAAAATGAGATTTGGATGCAAGCTCAAAGCCTTTGTGCTCACGGCAACATCACCCTCACGACAAACTCCATCCTCTCCTCGTGTGACGCCAGCTCCCCTGCGTGGAGCGTGGCATTTAGTCGCAGCAAACTTGACACGCAAAAGCAGTTTTTGCACCTTTATAATGTCGTTTTTTACGCGCACAAAGCGCCGATTTTCTACCTGCCTTACTTTGGTTTTCCAACGACAAACAAACGCACAACGGGCTTTTTGTATCCTGATGTGAGTTACAAAAACAGCGAGGGTTTGCGGCTTGTGCTGCCTTTTTACATCGCCCCCCAAAACTGGTGGGACTTGCAGTTTGACCCGCAGCTGAGAAACCGCCGCGGTTACGGGCTTGGGACGACTTTTCGGTGGGTGGATTCGCCTGAGGGGTTTGGCGAAATTCGCTACGGGTTTTTCAAGGAAAAAGACCACTACTTTCAGAAAGAAGGACTGCTCCACCACGACCATCACGGAGTTGAAGGGCGCTACACGCGGCAAAATGTTTTTAGCAAGTGGCTAAATTCAGCCCAAGAAGGACTTGCGTTTGAGGGAACTTGGCTTAATGACATCGACTATCTCAACACAAAAAGCAGGAAAAACGACTACGACAGCCTCATCGTCTCACGCCTAAACTACTTCACCGCGTGGCAAAAAGACTACCTCGGGCTTTACGGGCGTTACTACATCGACACCACCAAACTCGCCAACAAAAACGGCAACCACGACACTTTGCAGGAGTTGCCAACGCTTCACTACCACCGCCACGCAACGCCGCTTAGCGTGCAAAACGAGGCGTGGTGGCAGCGAGTTTTGGGGGCGTTTAGTTACTCGTTTGACGCAAAAGCGCACAACTATGCCCGCGGCATCGGCGTGACCGCACGGCACTACGAAGCCGACCTGCCACTTCGTCTAAACTTCAATGCGAGCAGGTGGGTGAATGTCGAGTTGAAACAACGCTTTTACGCCAGCCACGCGGAGTATAACCGCAGGTTTAACGCCCTTTGCCAAAGCCCGAATTTATGCACCACACTAGTTGCGGACAAAAGCGAAGATTACCTGCGAAGCTACACGGAGGCTACGCTAAATTCGAATTTGGCAAAAAACTACGGCTTTTTGCTACACACCATTGACGCCTCTTTTAGCTTCATCCAACCGGGCTTTAAACACGGAGAGTTTGCGCCAAAACTGCTAAAAAGCCACGCTTTAAGCGGCACAAACTACACAAGAGCAGGCTTTTGGGAGGAGAATTTCATCCAAGGTTTAGAGGCGCGTTACACCACGCAAAACCTCTTTTTTGAGGCGACAAATCAGTTTTACTTAAAAGACGGCAGCCGCATTTTGCGGCACTACTTAGACCAAAGTTTTGACTTAGAAGAGAGCAGTTTTGGCAACCTCCGCTCAAAAACCGAACTCTTCTTAGGCGGGCTGACTTTGAAAAACGCCTTTGAGTATTCAAGAGAGTTAAAGCAGATGCAAACTTACCAAAACACGCTTGCTTTTAACTCAAAATTTTTCACACTCAGCGGAACGCAAACCTACCAACACCGCGTGGGCAAAACGCCTGATAATGAAAACTACTTCACCTCGAATTTGGCGGTGAAGATCGGGCGTAATGTCGAGTTAAGCGGCGGACTTGACTACGACCTTACTCGCAGTTACAAAAAGGGCTGGAACGCTGGAATTTTAGCAAAATTTGGCTGCTGGCAAGTGGGCTTTAACTACACAGAAGATGTCAAGCCGCGCAACACAAAAACGGGCGTGAGAGCAAACCGCGAGGAGGAGTTTTACCTCTTTTTCCGCTTTTACCCGATCGGACAAGCAGGGTATTCGCACAACATAGACCACATTTACGACAACTAAAACAAATTCGGTTTTGACAAATTTTAAGGCGTTTAATTTTACTTAACATTTTTTGGTTATTTTACGAGAAAAAACTAAGGATTTGGATGTTACAACTCTGGTTTGGGCGGCTAAATTTGCTTTTTGCAAAAGAGGTTTCGTGGTCTTGGTTTGTGCTAGCAGTGACGCTGTTTTTAACAGCAATGAATTTTAACATTTTTGCATTTTGCTTTAAATACGGCGAGTCTGACTTTGTCGAGGCGTTAAGCTTTGTAGCGATCGGCTTTTTGCTTTTGCTGTTTTGTTGCGCGCTGCTTTTTGTGCCTTTTTTGACGAAATTTCTTGCCATTTTGTTTGTGCTATTAACCGCCGTTTGCAGTTATTTCATTACCAAATTCGGCGTTTTCATAGACGCTTCGATGGTTGAAAACACCTTCAAAACCGACACAAAAGAGGCGTTTGAGCTGCTGAATTTTGGCTTTGTTTTGTGGGTGGCGTTTTTGGGTGTTTTGCCGAGCCTAGTCATCTTAAAAGTCAAAATTCGCTATCACAACTGGCAACGCCACTTGCTGCAAAAAGCATCCATCCTCCTACTCTCGCTCGCTTTTCTTGCTGCCGTAGCCGTCCCGCAGCTTGAAATGCTTATGCCGTTTTTCCGACACTACAAACAAGTTGAATACCTCTTCTTGCCATACGCACCGATCAAATCCACAAACAAATACCTTCGCACGCTTTACAAAAAACCAAAAACCCTCTCCGTCATCGCCCCAGACGCCTCGCTTGAAAAACCCGTCTCAAAACTGCTAGTCTTTGTCATCGGCGAAACCGCCCGCGCGCAAAACTTCTCCGCTCTTGGCTACAAGCCAAACGAGACGAATTTCTACACCTCTCGCCTCGCAAACATCGCCTACTTCACCGCTACTTCTTGCGGGACTTCAACGGCGGTGAGCGTGCCGTGTATGTTTTCACAAAAACTACGCACGGAGTTTTCAAAACGCGACTTTGAGGAGAATGTTTTTGACCTCCTAAAACGACTGCAACTCCCTATCGCGTGGATCGGCACGAATTCGGGCGGTTATCAAGGCGTGTGCGACAGGTTGAGCAGCGTGCAGCTACTAAAAACCGACTTTGACGCAGAGTTGCTTGACGAGTTTGACGGCGTCTTAGCCACGCAGCAAACAGGCGTCATCGTCATCCACCTGCAAGGCTCGCACGGACCGACCTATTACAAACGCTACCCAAAAGAATTTGCCAAATTCACGCCCTCTTGCAACACAAACGAGCTTGAAAAATGCTCTGAGAGCGAGCTGCGAAATGTCTATGACAACACGATTTTATACACCGATTTTGTGCTAAGCGAGTTGATTAAACGCCTCCAAACCAACCAAAACGCCACCCTGCTTTACATCTCAGACCACGGCGAGAGCTTGGGCGAGGACGGACTTTACCTTCACGGGATGCCATACGCCATCGCCCCAGAGGTGCAAACGAGCGTGCCGATGCTGCTTTTTTCACACGACAAAGCGTTGTTAAGAGCGGCAAAAACTCACAAAAACCTTTCGCAAGACTATATTTTTCACTCGATTTTGAGCTACTTTGGCGTCAAAACTGCGATTTACAACGCCGAGCTTGACCTTTTCAAGGAGGCAAAATGAAGCCAAAATACAACTTTTTTGCAAACTGGGGTTACGCTCTTGCTGGACTTGGGGCGATGGTGAAAAACGAGGTTTCGTTTCGTGCTGAGTTGGCTATTGTTTTGCCCGCGTTGGTGGTGGATTTTTTCTTGCCGCTCACGCTTTTAGAGCACCTCTTTTTGGGCGCGGTTTTGGTGATGATCTTGGTTGTCGAGTGCCTTAACAGCGCGGTTGAAGCCTGCGTAGATCTTGTGACAAAAGAGTTTCATCCGCTCGCAAAAGTCGCCAAAGACTGCGGAAGTGCGGCGGTTTTTTTGACGATTTCGCTTGCGGTTGTGTCGTGGGTGGTTGTGCTTCTAAGACTGCTTTAAGCTTTGCTGCGCAGTTTTAAATTCGGTTTTCGCAATTTTGTCAAACTCAAATTTGAGTTTCGTAACACTGCGAATTGTCAAACCGAATTTGTTTTAACGCTTTGGCGTGGCAAACTTTTAAACCTCAAACAGCCACGCTACCGCTCCGCCAAATCCCAAAAAAAACTCGTCAAGGTGATTTGAAAATGTCAAACTCGAATTTGAAATTTCAACGCGAGTGCTGAGGTCAGTTTTTCGCAAGAAAGAGTTTGATCTGCCTTACGCAGTCGTCTATCTTCGTGCTTTTGCAGACGCAAACACCTTCAACGCCTGCTTTTAACAGCTCCTTTTTTGCGCTCTCGCCACTTGCAAACGCGAGGTAGCTTTTTTGCCACTCAAAGTTTTGCAAAAAGGCTTTTGCGTTGATCCCGCTGGTGAATAAAATCACCGAATTTTGCGGCGGTTGCAAGCTTGCATCGACTTTTAAAATGCGGTTTTCATAAACGCTAACGCTGCTTGCGTTTAAACCAAAGTCCGCCAAAAGCTGCGTCAAGTCTTTTGAAAAAACTGCCCCTCTCGCCCACAAAAGCGGCTTTTTTGGCACGCCTCTTTGGGCGTAAAACTGCGCGATTTTGCTCGCAAACTCTCTTGCCTCAGCAGCTTTGAAATCCACCACCTCAAAGCCACAACTTGCCGCAACGCTTGCCGTTTGGCTGTCAAGACAAAGTGCTTTTAACGCCGCCGCGTCAAGGCAGTTTGCTAGTGAGATGGCGGCGTGTTTGCTCGTAAAAACCACCGCTTCAAACTCTTGCGGGTTTAACGCGCAGGCAAGTGGGTGAATTTGCGTAAGTTTTAGGTGAGTCGCCTCTTTTGGCGGCGTGTTTGAGACGACAAAAAGCGGCGTGGCGGCGTTTTGTCGGCGAACGAGTTGAGAGGTTGTCAAAACCGAATTTGGCGTTGCGTCAAAACCCATTTTAGCCCTTTAAAACCCACTTTTTGGCAAATTCTTCGAGGCGGGCGGTGTCGCTGCTGGCGTAAAATTTCACCTCGCTTTTGACATTTTTGCGCGCGAGCTTGCACTGCGAGTTTAAAAACTCGACCATCGCCTCGCCTGAGTGGATCAAAGCGACTTTGTGGTCGAAAAATTCCCGCAACGCCTCGCTTAAAAACGGAAAGTGCGTGCAGCCTAAAATGAGTGCTTTTGGCGTGGTTTTGAGTCCGCCAAAGTAATGCCTAAAAACCGCATCCACCACTTCGCCTTGCACAATCCCCTCTTCAACCATCGGCACAAAAAGCCCTGTTGCAAGCGAATTAACGCGCGTAAAACCCGCCTTTGCAAGCCCGTTTTCGTAGGCTTTGGCGTTGATCGTTGCTTGCGTGGCGATGACTAAAAGCTTGTCGTCTTTGTTTGTTACGACCTTTTGGGCTTGTAAAATCCCCGCTTCGATCACGCCGTAGATCTCAAAGTCCGCCGCCTCCCGCATCTGCCTAATCGCAGTCGCCGAGACGGTGTTGCACGCGACAATGAGCATATCCACCTTCTGTTTTTTGAACCACTCGACCGCTTCTAGGCTGAATTTGACGATCGTCTCTTTGTCCTTGTTGCCATACGGCACGCGCGCGGTGTCGCCGTAGTAAATCAGCTCGTCAAAAAGACTGGCTTTAAGCAGCGCGTCAAGCACGCTAAGACCGCCAACTCCGCTGTCAAAAACGCCGATTTTCATCTTCTCTTCTTTAAACTCAACGCTGCCTCGCGCGAATTTGTCAAAACCAAATTTGATTTCAGCATTTTACTCCCATTCGATAGTCGCAGGCGGCTTGCTTGAAATGTCATACACAACGCGGTTGATCCCGCTGACTTCGTTGATGATCCTGCTGCTGACGCGCTCTAAAAGCTCATACGGCAGGCGTGAAAACTGCGCCGTCATCCCGTCACTCGCATCCACCACGCGCACGCACACGGTGTTTTCGTAAGTTCGGTTATCTCCCATCACCCCGACACTCGCGACATTTAGCAGCACGCAAAACGCCTGCCAAGTTCTTTCATACCAACCGCTCGCTTTTAGCTCGTCTCGCAAGATGACATCTGCCTTTCTCAGCAGCTCCAAACGCTCTTTTGTCACCTCGCCGATGATGCGGATGGCAAGTCCGGGTCCTGGAAATGGGTGGCGAAAAAGCACATCCCGACTAAGCCCAAGCTCCAAACCAAGAGCTCTTACCTCGTCTTTGAAAATCTCCCTCAGCGGCTCGACAAGCTCAAAATTCATCTTCTCAGGCAGACCGCCGACATTATGGTGGCTTTTGATCGTCTTAGACGAGCCAGCCACGCTGCTTTCGATGATGTCGGTGTAGAGCGTGCCTTGCGCGAGGTATTTCACATTTTCAAACCCGCTTGCGACTTTTTCGAAAATTTCAATGAAAGTGTTGCCGATGATCTTGCGTTTTGCCTCTGGCTCAGTCACGCCTTTTAGCCGCTCCAAAAAAGTCTCGCTCGCGTCAATGAAGTTGAGTTTCACGCCAAGTTTTACCGCAAACATCTGCTTCACCATCTCCGCCTCATTCTGCCGCAAAAGCCCGTTATCCACAAAAACCGCCTCCAACGACTCAGGCACAGCGTAAGCCAAAAGCGCCGCCACAACGGAACTATCCACGCCGCCGCTTACTGCGCAAAGCACTTTTTCGCTCGGCTTGATCTTGTTTTGTAGCTCGCCTTTTAGCCTCTTAGCAAAATTCCCCATACTCCAATTTCGCTCCTCGCCGCACATTTTGGCAAAATTTCGCAAAATCTCCCCGCCAAATTCGCTATGCGCAACTTCTGGGTGAAACTGCAAGCCAAAGATCTTACGCGAGTAGTCGCCAAAGACGCAAAACTCGCTGTTTTCAGTGGTTGCGAGGATTTTAAAGCACTCTGGAATTTTGGTGACTTTGTCGCTGTGGCTCATCCACACAACGCTGTTGTTTTTGACATTTACAAACAGTTCGCCGTCTTCTTTAACAATAAGCGAAGACTTACCAAATTCTCGCGCGTTTGCTGCGACAACTTCGCCGCCAAAGTGCTGGGCGATGAGCTGCATTCCGTAGCAAACACCCAAAATCGGCAGCCCAAGTTCAAAAATTTTCTCGTCACATTTGTAGGCGTTTTTTTCATACACACTCGCTGGTCCGCCGCTTAAAATCACCCCTTTTGCGCCCTTTTTGACGACCTCTTCGTGCGAGATGTTAAACGCGCACAACTCCGCATAAAACCCAATCTCACGCAACCGCCTCACCAAAAGTTGAGTGTATTGCGACCCAAAATCAAGAACTAAAATCATACTTGCCTCCAAAAATTTGTCACAAAATGTCAAAACCGAATTTGGTTATCTTTTCGCGCGGATACTCAGCCCCGCTCCGACCACGCCGCCGCTTTTGTCGCCGTAAATCGAGTAGTAAGGGTTCTTTTTCAGCCCGCAGCCACTAAGAGTAAATAAAGTAAAAGCCGCTATAATCGCCAAATGAAAACAGCATCGTTTATAATCGCCCATATCCTAACCAAACCCGAATTTGCTAATGTCAAATGCGCAGGCGAGTTAGACCGCTTTTTGAAGGTTGCCTTAGGAAAAGCGACTCACAGCCTCGTGAAATTCGCCTACAAAAAACACAAAACAATCTTCATCGCCGCCGCTCACTCAGCGCATTTGCAAGAATTAAGGCACGATAGTAACACAAAATTAATAAAATCTTATTTAAAAAATCCAGCGTTTATGCGTCACGCCCCAAGCTTAAAAGAGGTTGAAAATGTCGTCTTTTTCCTCTCAAAAATGCCAAACGCCGCCCAGCCACTAAGCCAAATTTACCCGCCGTTGAAGGCGAAGTTACCTGTGCTTGATTGCAAGTTTGAAAACAGGGCGCAAAACGAGGCGGTGAGGGCGTGCGTGGAGTCGTTGCGCGAGGCGTTGAGGGCGGCAAAAGAGAGCGTTGAGGGCGGCGGGCAGGGCGGCAAAGCAGGCGAGTTTTTTAACGGCGGCAAAGGCGGGCGATGAATGACACTTTGCGCCAAAAACTAGCCAAACTTCCCGCCAATTCGGGGGTTTATCGCTTTTATGACGAGAATGAAGTTTTGCTTTATGTCGGCAAGGCGAAGGTGTTAAAAAACCGCGTCAAAAGCTACTTTCGCAGCGACTTGCCAAGCGCGCGGATCGCAAAAATGGTCTCGCAGATCGCAGATTTGCAAATCACCATCACCCCGAGCGAAGCAGACGCGTTGATCCTCGAAAATTCGCTCATCAAACAGCTCAAACCGCGTTACAACATCCTGCTTAGAGACGACAAAACCTACCCTTACATCGCGGTTGATTTTGCGCGCGAATTTCCTCGTTTGGAGCTGACAAGAAAGGTGCAAAAAGGTAAAAAAGTTGTCTATTTTGGACCTTATTACCGCGGGGCGAGCGAGATTTTAGAAGCGGTGTATTCGCAGTTTGCTTTGGTGCAAAAAAGCTCGTGTTTAAGGGAGAAAAAGGCGTGTTTGTTTGCGCAAATTTCGCGTTGTCACGCGCCTTGTGAGGGCAGAATTTCAAAAGAGGATTACGCGCGCATTTTGCAAGAGGCGATTAAGGCAGTCAAAAACCCTGCGTTGTTGCTCAAAAAAATGCAAGAGGAGATGGCACAGGCGGCGGCGTGCGAGAATTTCGAGCAAGCAGCGGCGTTACGCGACAAAATTCAAGCCGTCCAAGCCGTCAGCCGCTGCGAAGCTTCGGTGGATTTGGCAAAAGCAGAGGATTTTGACGCGTTTAGCGTGGCAAAACTTGGCGAGTTTGCGTGCGTGGTGCGTTTTAGTGTGCGTGAGGGCAAGGTTGCAGGCGTAAAAAGCGACATTTGCGAGGGCGAGGAGCTTTCAGGTCTTTACAAACAGGCACTTTTAGCCGCCTACAAAAGCGAAATTCCGCTAGCTGTGAGCCGCGTTTATGTGGCAGATGAGTTTGAGGATTTTGGCGTTGTGAGCGAGATTTTAAAACAGCGTTTTGGCAAGTTTGAGCTAAAAGTCGCCAAAATAGGCGACAAAAAGCGGCTTTGCGAGGTGGCGAGGCAAAACGCACTTTTGACACTAAAAGACGCTGTAAAGGACAAAAACGGCGTCTTTTTACGCGAGTTTAGCGACTTTTTTGGGCTTGACAAGAGCGTGAGAAGGATCGAGGTTTTTGACAACTCGCAGCTTTTTGGCGAGGCGATTGTCGGTGGGATGGTCGTGTGGGAGTTTGGCGGCGTGGGCGAGACTGGCGAGGATGGCGCGCAGGCTAGCGAGGCGGAGTTGTTAAAGTCAAATTTGGTTTTGACAAAACGGCAAAAAGCGGTTTTTGGCGGTAGGTGGGACAAGCAAAGTTACAGATATTTTCACCTTAGCGGGGCGAGCGATTTTGAGCAGATGAAAGAGATTTTAACAAAGCGGGCGATGAAGTTTGGTGAGGTTTCGCCGCCGGATTTGTGGGTTATTGACGGCGGTGAGGCGTTGGTGCGGCTTGCTAGGCAGGTTGTCGCAAGTGTCGGGGCGAGCGTTGAGGTCATCGGCGTTGCGAAGGAGAAAATTGACGCCAAAGCCCACCGCGCAAAGGGTCGCGCACAGGACAAAATCTGGACGAAATTTGGCGAAGTCAAGCTCACAACGAGTGACGAAAAACTGCTCTTTTTGCAGGCTTTGCGAGACGAAGCTCACCGCTTTGCGATCTCATTTCACCGCCAAACTCGCAGCCGCAACACGCTTAACGCCTCGCGGTTTGCCCAGCTTAAAATTCCAGCGGGCGAGAGCAAAAAACTGCTTGATTACTTTGGGAGTTTTGAGGCGGTTTTTAACGCGGATTTTGAGGAGCTAAGGGCGGTTTGTGGCGGCAAAATCGCGCGTAAAATCGCCGAATTTAACGCGTCTGAGTAGTCAAATTTGGTTTTGACATTTTTGCAAATTTGTTAAAACCGAATTTGAACTTTTCTGCAACTCTGCAATCCGTAACCGCCGCAAATTTCGCAAAGCCACAAATCCGCAAACTTCGCAAATTTCGCTAATCCGCAAACTTCACGCCAACCGCCGCAACCTTCGCTACTCGTGCGAGTCGTCAAACGGGTCGAGGTGGATTTGGATGCTGAATTTGTGGTCTTTAAACTCGTTTTTGATCTCCTCTTCGATCTCATCGCTGATCTTGTGTGCCTGCATCAGCGAGATGACGGGGCAGAAGACTAGATGGACGCTGATGTAGTTAAAATGCGGGCTGACGCGGGTTTTTAGCTCGTGGAAGCTGACGACATTTTCGTGCGAGGCGATGATCTCTTTAACTCGCGCGACAACCTTATCATCAAGTGCCTTGTCAAGCAACATCTCAACGCTTTTTTTGGCGATTTTAAACGCGGAAAATAGGATGTAAAAGCTAACTGCGACTCCAAAAACGCCGTCAATGAACGCCCAGCCCGTGAAGCTGATCACCAAAAGCGCAAGAAGCGTGGCGAGGTTGGTGAAAAAGTCGGTTTTGTAGTGCAGGCAATCAGCTTGCAGGATGAGCGAGCGGCTTTTTTTGGCAACGCGGCTTAAAAAGAGCGTCAAAAACGCCGTCACGACCATCGCCAAGACCATAACGGAGACGCTTAGCGGCAGGTTTTGCACGCCCTCTTGTGCGTAGAGTTTTCGCACGCTTTCAAAGAAGATGAAAACCGCCATCCCGCCGATGAAAAGGGCTTCTAGCAAGCCCATCAAAGCTTCGATTTTGTCAAAGCCAAAGTTGTATTCTTCGTTGCGTTTTTGCGAGGATTTTTTCAGCGCAAAAAAGTTTAAAACTGAGATGACAAAGTCCATCAACGAGTCGAGCGCTGAGCTTAAAACCGCCACGCTGCCGCTAAACAAGCCGACTGCGAATTTGACGCAAGCAAGTGACACGGCACACAAACTGGCGACTAACGCGGCGCGTTTTGGGACTTTGGCGTCAAGGTTTTCGGGCTGGTTTTGGCTCATTTTTTTGTCCTAATTAAGTATCATTATCAATTTCTAGCGAAGTTGATAATGCATTGTCGCACAAAAAAGCTAAATTTTTGTTTAGCAGGCAGGATTTTGCTAGTTGTCAAAACCAAATTTGATTTGATGACTGCCAAAGTTGTGAGAATTTAACGCGGTTTTAGCGAGGCGGCTTTGGCAGTTGCGAATGCCAAAGCCAAACGAATTTGCCAAACCAAAACGACTGCCAAACCTTAAACGAAAATGTCAAAACCAAATTTGATTTTGACATTTTTGGTGAGAGTGAAAATTAGAAGAATTGAGCGTTGGTTTGAGCTTGTCAAGCTGGTTGAGTTAGAAAATTTGAATACACAAAATGCCAAAACCAAATTTAACTTCGCCGCCTGCCAAACTCAAAACTCAAAGAGATTCACGCCGTTTAGGCTGGTTTTTGGGGCTATTTGTAGTTCGTTTAAAGCACAAAACCTGCCTCGCAAAAGCTTCTCGCGCCCCGCCCGCGCGATCATCGCCGCGTTGTCGCTACAAAATTCAAGCGGCGCAAAAAGCAGCCCAGCGCCGTAAGCTTCGCACATCGCTCCAAGAGCGCCTCTTAAAACGCCGTTAGCGCTCGCCCCGCCGACAACGCCAAAATTTTGCCACCTTTTTTGCGCAAAAAGTTTGCCGAGTTTGTCGCAGATGTGCGAGACTGCCGCAGTTTGAAAGGCGTGACAAATTTCTTCTTTTTCAAACTCGCCGCTGCCAATGGCAAGTCGCGTTTGGTTTTTTAGCCCCGAAAAACTAAACTCCATCCTCTCATCGTGCAAAAGCGGGATCGTAAATTTCAGTCGCGGCGTTTTGGGGTTTGTCAAAACCGAATTTGAGCTGCCGCTTTTCTCACTCCACGCGTTTGAGAGCCGCTCAACGACCGCGCCGCCGGGGTAGCCAAGCCCTAACATTTTGGCAACTTTGTCAAAACTCTCGCCGAAGCTGTCGTCTCCCGTTGCGGCAAGCACTTGCACGCTGCCTTTCTCGTTGATGTCAAGCACGAGCGTGTGCCCGCCGCTGACTAACAGCACGCCAAGTGGCAGCCGCGCCTCGCTTTGCAAAAAGAGCGAGAAGATGTGTCCGATGAGGTGATTAACGCTAATTAGCGGCACGCCGATGGCTAAACTCAGCGCCTTTGCCGCGCTCACGCCGATCAGCAAGCTCACGCTAAGCCCCGGCGCGTTTGTCACGGCGATGGCTTTGAGGTGCGGGAAAAACTCGCGCGCGCTGTGGATGATGTCTGGCAGTGCTTGCGTGTGAAGGCGCGCAGCAAGCTCAGGCACAACGCCGCCAAAGACGCTGTGGTCGAGTTCTTGTGAGATTTTTTTGTGGAATTTTAGCTGCAATGTCTGCGAGTCAAGCACCGCAACTGAGCTATCATCACAACTAGTTTCGATCGAGAGTATCATCTTCATCCTTTTTTTGCAAAAAGTTTAACGAAATTTTCTTAAAAGCAGGGCATTTTAGCCGTTTTTAATCTTCTTTCGCTAAATTTACGCCCGACTTTTACTGGGCTATCGTCTAATGGCAGGACCTGAGATTCTGGCTCTTATAATGTAGGTTCGAATCCTACTAGCCCATCCACTTTTCTACAATTTAGGCATAAAATGAGAGTTAATCATCTAGAATTTCTACCGCACCAACAACGCCTTGACGGCGAGGTGATGCGCGCGGTTTTAACGGCGCGAAGTGAGGCGTGTTTTGAGGGTTTTGGCGTGCAGGATGTGCGAGAAGTTTTGTCAAAACCAAATTTGAATTCGCGCGACCTACAAGTGCTGCTTTCTCCTGCTGCGGGCGAGCTTTTAGAGGAGCTAGCCGCGCGCGCAAAGGCACTCAAAGAGCAGTTTTTTGGCAAAAACATCTACTTTTTTACACCACTTTACATCGACAACCACTGCGACAACAACTGCACCTACTGCGGCTTTAACAAACACAACAAAATCCGCCGAATGCAGCTAAGCGAGGGGCAGATCGCCGCCGAGTTAGACAACATCGCCGCGGCTGGGTTTAGCGAAGTGCTGCTTTTAACGGGTGAGATGGATGACGCGGAATATGTCAAATACATCGCCAAAGCTTGCGCGCTCGCGCGGCAGAGGTTTGCAAATGTCGGCGTGGAGGTTTATCCGCTAAATGTCGGTGGTTACGAGCTTTTGCGCCAAAGCGGGGCGGACTTTGTGACCATTTTTCAAGAGACCTACAACCAAGCCGCGTACGAAAAATTCCACATCGAAGGCAACAAACGCATCTTCCCTTACCGCTTTGAAGGACAGGAGAGGGCGCTTAAAGGCGGGATGCGTGGTGTTGGTTTTGCAGCGCTTTTGGGGCTTGATGAGTGGCGGCGTGACGCTTTTGCGACCGCTTTTCACGCTTACAGCTTGCAAAAACGCTACCCGCACGCAGAAATTTCGCTCTCTGTGCCGCGAATTCGCCCGACTTTAACAAACAAAAATTTCGCCAAAAAATGCGGCGTTACTGAGCGAGAGTTGGTGCAAGTCATCGCCGCTTACCGCATTTTCCTTCCCTTCGCAAACATCACCCTTAGCAGCCGCGAAAGCCCATTTTTCCGCGACAACGCACTAAGGCTTGGTGTGAGCAAAGTCTCAGCAGGTGTTAGTGTCGGCATCGGCACTCACGGCAGTTCAAGCGAGCAGGGTGACGGGCAGTTTGAGATCGCGGACGGACGGTCGCTAGCGCAGATGAAAGAGTCGATTTTAAACGCAGGGCTAACGCCTGTGGCAAACGACAGCGTGTTTGTTTAGGCGAATTTGACGAGGCGAATTTGACGAATTGTCAAAACCAAATTTGGTTTTTTACAATTTTGAATTTTCGAAGACTTTGCGATTTATTTTTTCTTTCAAAAAAAAAGGGTGGGGCAAGGGAGCTTGAATTGCGCAGTCGCTCCCCTTATCCCCCTTTGATCCCAATCCCCCGACAACGCTTTCAAGGTTGCGTAAAAACTATTCGTTTTTACGATTGATTAAACAAATTTAAGCGTTTTGTCAAAATCAAATTTGAGTTTGACAATTTTTTGTTTCTAGTTTTGGATTTGAGCCGAAAACTAGAATGAAAATTGTAAAAAAATGTTTCACCTACACTTTTGCAGTAGCAAAAGTGCCTAAATTTTCAAAGCAGGGCTTTGAAAATTTCATAACAGCTCTAAATAACCAAAAATCTAATTTGCAAAAACCAAATTTGAAATTCAAAATGCCTAAATATTTAAAAATCGTAAAAACGAATAGTTTTTACGCAACCTTGAAAGCGTTGTCGGGGGATTGGGGGTTTAAAAAAAAAGGGGGGGGATAAGGGGAGCGAGTTGCCATTCAAGTTCCACAAGTCCGCCTTTAAAAAAAAGAAAAATCTTAAATCTCCGAAAACCCAAAATTGTCAAAATCAAATTCGGTTTTAACATTTGCTAATTTTTGATGATGAGATAGAGCTGTTCGCTGACATAAATCGCCCGCGTTGAGAGGTTGCGTGAGCCGCGAAACGCGTTGTAGCGCTGTTCTTTTACCTGCACACGCCCAAGCCTTTCAAGCCGCTTGACAAAGCCCTCTTTTTTCACAAAACCTTCACAGTTGTAAGAGAGTAAAACGACTTTCGCACGCAAGTTGCGGATCAGCTCAAAAAGTGCCTCTTCGGCGCGTTGTGGTTTGTTGAAGTCGCTGCGATTCCACGATTTGGGGATGCCTGAGACTTTGGAGATCTCTTGCGGGCGAGTGTAGTTTGCGATGAGGTTTAGCATAAAGTAGTTCGAGCCGTAAGGATGCTGGTTGTAGGGCGGGTCGAGGTAGGCGACATCGACCTCGTCAAGCTCTTTTGCGAGCGCGTTTGCCTCGCTCTGACGCACCTCAAACGGGCAAGAAAAGTTCGAAAACACAGGCATTTTTAGGCTCATCCGCCCCAAGATCCGCCCAAGCGCGTTTTGTCCGCTGCCGCCAAACGCCCCAACGCCTGACTTGTCCTTGTAAAAACCCTTGAAAACGCCGCTTGTGTTGGAATGCACGCTCGCTTCGTAGATCAGCGGGGCGATGAAAAAGTCTTGTAAATGTGGTGGAATTTCGCGGGCGATTTTGGCGCGCATCGTGTCTAAAAACAGCGCGTTTTCTCGTGTGAAAAAGACGCGATCGTCTTTGGTGATCGTCTCATTTTGCGGGGCGTAAAGCTCGCTCAAAAAGCCCACCTCGCGTTCGGTTGTGGCGTGAAGAATTTGTAAAAACTCCGCCAACGCCGCCTTTTGCGCGGCGTCTGGGTTTGCGAGGTAGCAGCGGTTGATGACGCGTGAGTAGTCTTCTAAGTCGTTGGCGATGATGAAGTTTGCGTGAGCTTTTGCAAAACGACTCACCACGCCTGAGCCGCTAAACATATCCAAAAAGCTGACTTTTGGCTTTTTTAGCTCCTCTTTTGCCACCTCTAAGCCTTGTGCGAGAAAGCCCAAAAGCGCGCGTTTGTTACCAAGGTAGGTGATGATCTGCTCTTTTAAAAAGGCTGGATTTTCCATTTGCCGCCCCAAACGCGCGTTGTCAAATTCAAATTTGACAACTACTCTTTGACTAAATCAAGCGAGATTTTATCCCCTTTGACCTCGACCACAACGACCTTTACAGCGTCTCCGGGATTTAGCGGCGTGTTGCGGATTTTTGAGATGTGCAAAAGCCCGTCAATGCCGTCTTCAAGTCCGACAAACGCGCCAAAAGCAGCGACATTTTTCACGCTCGACTCGAAGGTTTCGCCGACTTGAATTTTGCGTCTAGGTTTGCGTCCGCCGCGTCCGCCGAAGGCTGAGTTTTCAACGAGGTTGAGGATGAACTCGCGCGCCTCATCCACGCTTTTTGCGCTCACGCCGACAACTTTCACGCTGCCGTCATCCTTGCCGATGTCAATGGTAACGCCGAATTTTTCGATGATTTCTTTGATTGTCTTGCCGCCTTGTCCGATGATCTCGCCGACCTTTGACGGAGAAACTTTGAATAGCTCGATTTTTGGTAAAATCGCCTCATTTACGGCGATTTTGCTTGCCGCCTCTTCCATCAACGCTAAGATGTGTTCGCGTCCAGCTTTTGCCTGCAAAAGCGCTTCTGAAAGCACCTCAGGGCTGATGCCGCCGAGTTTGATGTCCATTTGCAAAGCGGTGATACCGTCTTTGCTGCCTACGACTTTAAAGTCCATATCCCCATCGTGGTCTTCAAGCCCCATAATGTCGGTTAAAACCGCGTGTTTCTCGCCCTCAAAAACAAGCCCCATCGCCACGCCCGCGACCAGTTTGTGCGTTTTCACGCCCGCAGCCCTTAACGCCAACGCCCCGCCGCAAACACTCGCCATCGAGCTGCTGCCGTTGCTCTCTAAAATCTCACTTACCACGCGCACGACAAACGGGTTTGACTCAGGCAGTGAGGGCGCAAGTGCGCGTTTTGCGAGGTTTCCGTGTCCAAGTTCGCGTCTGCCCGGAGCTTTGATCATACTCGCTTCGCCAACGCTAAATCCCGGAAAGTTGTAGTTAAACATAAATCTCTCGCAAACGGCTGACTTTTGCGTTAAGAGGTCGCTTAGTTGCGCGTCTGCGTCCGAGCCAAGAGTAGCTACAACGAGCGCTTGCGTCTGCCCGCGTGTAAAGAGGCACGAGCCGTGCGCGTTTGGTAAAATGTTTGTCTCGATCCAAATCGGACGCACCTGCGCAAGCCCACGCCCGTCAGCGCGCACGCCTTCGTTGATGATCTGCGACCGGATCATCTCCCTTTTAACTCTTTCAAGCCCAAATTTTAGCTCCGCTTCGCTGAATTCCGCCGCGCGCTCGTTGTTTTGAATTTGTGCAAAAACCAAATTTAACTCAACCGCGCGCTCGCTTTTTGCCATTTTGTTGATCGCGTCTTTCACCTCTTGTGCGTAGTTTTGGCGGATGAATTCGATCGCGCTTTCGTTGCAAGCCTCGCTTCTTAGCGCCAACTCGCGCACCTCTTTTGCGTGCGGCTCAAAGGCTGCGGCAAACTCGCTGCTTGTGCGTTCGATCGCCTCTTTTGCAAACTCGATCGCCTCGCACATCGCCGCCTCGCTCATCTCATTCATCGCTCCGTCTTTTCCAAGCGCGCGCATCTCAATCATCAACAACTCGTCCCCAACTCCTGCAACATAAAGATCGAGCGAACTTTTTGCTAAAACCGAATTTGACGGATTTAACACAAGCTCTCCTTCAACGCACCCAACTCGCACGCCGCAAACCGCCTTTTTTACAGGGATGTCGCTTAAAAACAGCGCCGCACTCGCCGCGTTTAACGCCAAAACCTGCAAATCCGCCTCTTGTGAGGCACTAAGGACGAATAGGGTGATTTGCGTTTGATAAGCGTAGCCTTTTGGAAAAAGCGGACGAAGCGAGCGGTCGATGATCCTGCTTGTGAGGGTTTCAAAGTCGCCAGGTTTTGTCTCGCGTTTGATGTAGCCGCCGGGGATTTTGCCGACTGCGTATTGTTTTTCTAAATACTGCACCGTAAGCGGCGTAAAGTCCGCGTCAATGGCGACTTCGTCCCTTGCGACTGTTGCTAAAATGGTCGTTTCACCGCTTTGAAGCAAGACGCTTCCAGCTGCTTGCGTGGCGATGTCTGCGAAGCGAAAAGTGCTTTCATTAACCTGAATTTGCATATTTGTCCTTAATGGTGATTTAAATTCGATTTTGACAAAAACCACGAGTTTAGCTAAATGTTTATTAAGTTTTTGTTAAATAATAACTTTTTAAGCAGTTTTAAGCTAAAATGCAAGCTTTTTAAACGGAGAAAGTTATGAAACTAAAAGAGGCTTTAAAACTCAGTGCAAACGACCTAAGCAGGCTTTGCGAGGAGTTGCAACAAAAGGCGGCAAAAGAGAGCAAAATCGGGGCTTATGTCGAGCAGTTAAAGGGCGAAAAACTCGGCGGCTACTTTGGTTTGGAGGGCGAATTTAGCGGCGAAAACGGCAAAATCGGCGTGCCAATCGCCATTAAAGACAACATCCAAGTCAAAGGCTGGGAGGTGACGAGTTGTTCGAAAATTCTGCAAGGCTACTACGCCCCCTACAACGCAACCGTCATCAACAAGCTTCTAGCGGCTGGCTGCGTGCCGTTTGGGCGAACGAATATGGACGAATTTGCTATGGGAAGCACAACGGAGAGCAGCTTTTACGGACGCACACTTAACCCGCTTGATAACTCGTGTGTCCCTGGCGGAAGCAGTGGCGGAAGTGCCGCCGCAGTTGGCGCAAACCTCGCTATCGCCGCACTTGGCAGCGACACAGGCGGCAGCATCAGACAGCCTGCGGCTTTTTGCGGCGTGGTTGGGTTAAAGCCAACTTACGGACGCGTTAGTCGCTATGGTCTAGCGGCGTATTCAAGCAGCTTGGATCAAATCGGACCGATCACGCAAGATGTCGAAGACGCGGCGATTTTATATGACATCATCGCTGGCAACGACTCAAAAGACAGCACTTCTGCAAGGGTCGAATTTGAGCCGACCGCACCAAAGCTGAACCCAAACCGCAAGCTCACCTTTGCGGCGGTGAAAAACTTCATTGACGAAGCAACGCCAGAGGTCAAAGGGGCGATGTATGGGCTGATCGAAAAGCTAAAAGCAGCGGGGCATAATGTCATAGAGTGCGAATTTAGCGGCTCAAAATACGGCATCGCCGCTTACTACATCATCGCCACCGCTGAGGCTAGCGCGAATTTGAGCAGGTATGACGGAGTGCGTTACGGCAGGCGCGCGCAAGCTGAGCATTTACGACAAATGTACGAGCAAACGCGCGGCGAGGGCTTTGGCGAAGAGGTGACAAGAAGGATGCTTTTAGGCACTTTTGTGCTTAGCAGCGGTTATTATGACGCGTATTACATCAAAGCTCAAAAAGCCCGCGCGTTCATCAAACAAGAGTTTGAAAATGCTTTAAGCAAAGCCGACATCATCCTAATGCCTGTTGCGCCGAGCGTGGCATATAAATTCGGCGAACTTGCCGACCCGATGAGCGCGTATTTAAGCGACATTTACACGATCGGCGTTAATCTCGCTGGGCTTCCAGCCTTGACTTTGCCTGTTGCAAAAAGCGGCACGCTTAGCATCTCAGCACAATTCATCGGACGAGCGTTTGACGAGCAGTGTGTGCTTGACGCGGCGTTTGGCGTGGAGAGGATGTTGGCAGAAAACTAGTGCTTTGGTGCGCGGTGAGCGTTAATTGAGCTGTTAGTTTAAGCCAGCTAATTTAATAATGTAAGTAAAGTTTCAACTTTAAGGAGAGCGGATGAAGAGATTTTGGTTAGTTTTAGCGGTGGTTTGTGGCGTAGCAAGCGGCGCGTTTGCGATCAGCCTTGCGCAGTTTGAGCAATATCAAAAACTTTGCGCACAAGGACAAGGGATCGCTTGTTACAACTTAGGCACGCTTTATTACGAAGGGACGGATGTTGGGCAAAACAAGCTAAAAGCGGCGGAGTTTTACAAAAAGTCGTGTGACGCGGGCGACAAGGCGGGCTGCTTGAAGGTTGGGGATTTAGAGCTTGAAAATGGCGATGTCATTCTCGCTGCGCACCACTATTTGCTAAATTGTGACGCAGGCGACAAAGTTAGCTGCAAACGAGTCGGCAACATTTACCACGATGGGGCGTTTGGCATTACAAAAAACCCGACAAAAGCAAAATTTTTCTATAAAAAGTCGTGTGACTTGGGAGATCAAGGCGGATGCACGCTTTTGCAAATGGTCTTTAACTCGGGCTTTTAGTCAAATTTGGTTTAAGGGCAAGGAGAGGGAATGAGTGCGATCATCCGTGTTTATGCAACGGCGAAAAACCGCGCGGTTTTTGGTGTCGCGGCGGCATTTTTGCGACTCTATCCAAACGCAATTTTAGCCGACTTAAACTCAGTTTTTGTAAAAGACGAAATCACCTCATTAAGTTATGTAAATACCATTTTCATCGACATCAAAGACGCTGACAAAGTCGTAAATTCCATAGGGCAAAACCGTTTTGCGAGCTACTTTATGACCGATGAGTTTTTAACGCTTAGTGACGGCGTGCAGATCTCAGTTTTAAAAACTTGGTCGGTTAAGGACTTTGAAAGGCTGGTGGAAAAAGCGGCGCAATACGGCATTGAGATCGGCAGTTTTGAGAGCGCGGCTGCCTTTGAGAAAGGCTCGTTTCGCCTTGAAATTTTGCAAGATTTTACGCCGCAAGAGTTTCAAAGGCAGATCAACTTTTTTGACCTTCCGCAAAATGACGAGGATTTTTCAGACCAAGAAAATGTTTTAGACGAGCATTTATTAGAGCTGCAAAAAGCCTCTTTGAAGGCGATTTTTGACGACGCGAAGGCGGCTTTGGACGAAGAAAGCTCAAAGCAAACGCAAGACATTTTTAGCGTCATTGTCAGCAAAAAAGGCAAGATCCAAAACCAAGTCAGCCAAGCCGCACAGCCGTTTGCGCCAAGAAATTTTGTCCCTTCAAAAGTGCCAAACCAGTCGAAGAATGTCGCGCAAAATGTCGCACAACGCCTAGCTCAGTTGGATGAGATGACGAATGTCATGCCAAAACAGCCAAACCCAGCCGACTTTACGCCAAAACCATTAAACAACATCGACAACTGGCAAGCGTCTTTTTCGCCGCCGCCACTGCCTCAAAACGCAGCCAACCACGCACCGCAACCGCTACAACCAACCGCCACAAAAGGCAAGAAAAACGCCTACGACCACGCTCCGCAACACCAACTTTTTGTCAATGACTCAAAAGACAGACTTGCGGGCTTTGCGTGGGCGGTTGGGCTTGTGATTTTGGTTACAATTTTCGCATATTTTAATTTAAAAGGATGAGTTATGTTAAAAAAACTTGCAACCGCTAAAATCGTTCCGATCGTTACTATTTACGAAGAGAAAGAGGCGTTAAACCTCGCAAAAGCGCTCATTGACGGCGGAGCAACCGCGCTTGAAGTTACGCTGCGCTCGCCGTTTGGCTTAAACGCGATCAAGCAGATCAAAAAAGAGTTTCCAAAAACGCTTGTCGCTGCTGGCACAGTCACAAACATCAAAGAATTCGAGGCGGCGTTAAAAGTCGGCGCAGACTTCATCATCACACCGGGATTTAGCGAGAAATTCGCACAGCAAATCGCCCCTTTCAAAGCCGCAGTTTTGCCCGGCGTTGCAACCGCAAGCGACATTATGAGCGCGGCTGAGTGCGGCTACTACACGCTGAAATTCTACCACGCAGTTCTTTGCGGCGGCGTTGAGGCGATCAAAGCCTACTCAAAACCATTCAGCCACATCAAATTCGTCCCAACAGGCGGGATTAACGCTAGCAATGCGCGCGAGTTTTTGTCGCATCCAAATGTTGTTGCGCTCGGGTCAAGCTCGTGGGTCAATCCAAAAGAGCTAGTCCTCGACAAAAATTACGAAAGGATCACGCTTCTTACCAAAAAAGCCTTTGAGATCTAACTTCGTGCAGCTTGCCGCGTTTGTTTGGCAGGCTGCGAATCATCAAAACCAAATTTGAATTTGCAAATCAAATTCGGTTTTGACATTTAACGCCGTCTGCTTCTTCTTTTACGCTTGTAGTGTCAAAAACTTGTAAAAACCAAATTTGATTTTCAAAACGCCTAAAAATTTAAATCCGCAATTTTTTCCAATCACTCAAAATGACATTTTAGCAAAACTTGTTTTGCGTGAAAAATGCTTCACCTGCACTTTTGCGGTTAGCAAAAGTGCCTAAAATTCAAGGTGTAAGACTTGAATTTTCCCGCCGTCACTCGCAAAACCAAAAACTCAAAATGTCAAAACCAAATTTGATTTTGCCAAATTTTTTGACTTTCTAGTTTTGGATTTGAGCTGAAAACTTTGTGCCAAAACCGCCAAAACCGCCCTAAAAACTCTTAATCAACTCGGCAAAAACCTCTTTGAGCTGCGTCACCTGCGTGATTTCAACCCTCTCGTCACACGCGTGAATGCGGTCATTTACCACCCCAAACTCGACAACATCCACTCCCAAAGCGGCAAAATGTCGCGCGTCACTTGTTCCGCCCGCGCAGTTAAGACTTGGCGCAAAACCGCATTTTTGCGTGAGAATTTGCGTTAGGTTTTGCACGACTTTTGAGCGCGGATTTGTCAAAAACGGCAGCGAAGGCTGAGTGAGTTGCAGCTCAAACTCAACGCCGCTAAACGCCGCTTCCACCAACGCCTTGACATCCTCCTTGCTCACGCGTGGAGCGTTGCGAACATTAAACATCACCTTCAACTCGCTCGGCGTGACATTACACACCTCCATCCCCGCGCGCACATCCGTCACCACAAGCGTTGTGGCTTCAAAAAACTCGTCTTTTTCGCATAATTTCGCGCCGCAAATCTTGCTTAACGCCTCCGCGCAAAGGTGGATCGGATTACGGCATTTTTGCGGGTAAGCCGCGTGTCCGCTTCGCCCGCCAGAGCGTAACACGCCGTTAATCGACCCGCGTCTGCCAACTTTGATCGTGTCGCCAAAGCGCGTGTCACAAGTCGGCTCAGCAACCACCACAAATTCAGGCAGCAACCCCTCGCGCGCAAGCTCTTCAAGCGCAAATTTCGTCCCAAATTTGCCATCTCCTTCTTCGTCACTTGTCAGCAAAATGCTGATCTCGCCGTTAAACTCACTTGCCTCCTTGCACGCTGCTAAAAACGCCGCCACGCCGCCTTTCATATCCTGCGTCCCACGCCCGTAAAGAAAACCCTCTTCAAGTGTTGCCTCAAAGGGCGGTTTGCTCCAAAACTTATCCACAGGCACAACATCGATATGCCCCGCAAAACAGAGCTTCACAGGCGTTTTGCCCTCCGCGTTAAACTGCTTGCGTAAAAATAGGTTTTTTGTCGCCTCTTTCCCCTGCCCACCGCAGATCCACCTCGCTTGCCAGCCTTGCATAAACTCCTCGACAAACCCAAGCCCACCGCCGTCATTTGGCGTCACGCTTTGAAAACTCACAAGTTTTTTCAACAGCTCGATCTCATTCATTTTCTCTCCTAAAAAAAGCTTTTAAAAACCAGCATCCCCACGCAAAACATTATCAAAATCGCCGAGACGAGGTTGATGACGCGGCTACTTTTTGGGGTGATGAAACGGCGCGTTTTGCTGACTAAAAAGGGCAGGGCAAAGACCCAGCTGAAAATGGCGCACAAAAGCCCCAAAATGCTAAGCAGCGGCGCAGCTTGACGCATCGCAAAGCCTGCAACGCTAAGCCAGAAGATGATGACAAAAGGGTTTAAGAGGTTTGCGACAACGCCTTTTGCAAAGCAGCGCCAAAGCCCGCAACTAGCGGTGGTTACGGCGGTTTGCGTGGTCGGGCGGCTTTTGAGGGTTAAAAAGGCGATGTAGGTTAAAAAAAGCGCACCAAAAATGGTGATAATTTGCAAAAACGCCTCATTTTCCGCAAAGCTCAGCAGCCCAAAAAGCAGCAATACAAGGTAGAGAAGATCCACCGCCATCGCCCCAACGCCAAGCACAAAGCCTTCGCTAAAACGGCTGAGCGCGTGCGTCATAATCATCACATTCACAGGTCCTAACGGCACGCAAACTCCGTAACCAAGCAAGACGCCGTTTAAAAAACTCTCCATTTCGCCCTCTTTAAAAATTGTGGATTTTACAAAAAAATGTTTAAAGCCACTTAAAAGCAAAATGTCAAAACCGAATTTGAATTTAATAATGTTAGAAAAGGCGAGCAAAAATGCGAATTTTGCAAAAATTAGCTTTCTTTCAGCTTTGAGGTGGTAAAATCGGCGATTTTTACTTCTATTTAAAGGATTTAGTGTGCCAACTATCAACCAGTTAGTTCGCAAGGAGCGCAAGAAGGTTACCGTTAAGTCGAAATCTCCTGCGCTAAAAGAGTGTCCGCAACGAAGAGGCGTTTGCACGAGGGTTTATACAACCACTCCTAAAAAGCCAAACTCAGCGTTGCGAAAGGTCGCCAAAGTTCGCTTGACAAGCGGATTTGATGTCATCAGCTATATCGGCGGTGAGGGTCACAACCTCCAAGAACACAGCATTGTGTTAGTTCGCGGCGGTCGTGTTAAGGACTTGCCGGGTGTGAAATATCACATCGTTCGTGGCGCGCTTGACACAACAGGCGTTGCAAAAAGAACTGTTTCTCGCTCAAAATACGGCGCTAAGAAGCCAAAAGAGAAGAAATAATTCAGCGCGACTAACAGGCTTTGACGCGGTTAAAGTCGTGTTGGCGCAGGGTTTAAGCTCGCGGTTCGCAGGCTAACTCGGTGGTGAGTTAGTTTGAGTAAAATTTGTCAAATTCAAATTTGAATTTGTAAGATTATTTGAAGGAAAATTCTATGAGAAGAAGAAAAGCTCCTGTAAGGGAAGTTTTGGCAGATCCAATTTATGGAAGTAAAGTTATCACAAAGTTCATCAACGCTTTAATGTATGACGGCAAAAAGAGTGTTGCAACTGAGCTTATGTATGGTGCGCTTAAAGCCATCGAGTCAAAAAGTGGCGAGAAAAAGGGCATCGAAATTTTCAACGAGGCGATGGACAACATTAAGCCTATTATGGAAGTGCGCCCAAGACGCGTTGGTGGCGCGACTTACCAAGTGCCAGTTGAGGTGCGTGCAAGTAGGCAACAAGCCCTTGCGATCCGCTGGATCATCACTTTCGCGCGCAAAAGAAGCGAGAGGACGATGATCGAAAAGCTAGCGGGCGAACTTCTAGACGCTGCAAACTCACGCGGCGCAAGCTTCAAGAAAAAGGAAGAGACTTACAAAATGGCTGAGGCGAACAAAGCCTTCGCGCATTATAGATGGTAGGAGGGCAAAATGGCAAGAAAAACACCTTTGAATATGGTGCGAAACATCGGAATTTGCGCTCACATTGACGCTGGTAAAACAACAACAAGTGAGCGTATTTTATTCTTCACTGGTATGAGCCACAAAATCGGCGAAGTGCATGACGGCGCGGCGACTATGGACTGGATGGAGCAAGAAAAAGAGCGCGGCATCACCATCACATCTGCGGCGACAACTTGTTTTTGGAAAGACCACCAAGTAAATCTCATTGACACTCCGGGGCACGTTGATTTTACCGTTGAAGTTGAGCGAAGTATGCGTGTGCTTGACGGCGCAGTCAGCGTTTTTTGCGCAGTTGGTGGCGTTCAACCACAAAGCGAGACCGTTTGGCGACAAGCGAACAAATACCGCGTTCCACGCCTAGTTTTTGTGAATAAAATGGACCGCACGGGCGCGAATTTTTTCAATGTTGAGAGCCAAATTCGAAACCGCCTTAAAGCAAACCCAGTTCCGATCCAAATTCCAATCGGCGCTGAGGACAACTTCAAAGGCGTTGTGGATCTAGTGACGATGAAAGCGCTTGTTTGGGAGAATGAAAACAAGCCTACGACTTATGTTGAGACCGAGATCCCAGCCGAGTTGGTCGAGAAGGCGAATGAATACCGCGCGAAGATGATCGAAGCGGTCGCTGAGACAAATGACGCGTTGATGGAGAAGTATTTCAGCGGCGAAGAATTGACAATTGACGAGATTAAAACTGGCTTGAAAGCTGGTTGTTTGTCGATGAGTTTAGTGCCGATGCTTTGCGGAACTGCTTTTAAAAACAAGGGCGTGCAACCGCTTTTGGACGCGGTTGTTGCTTACCTTCCAGCGCCTGACGAGGTTGAGGCGATCAAGGGCGAGTATGAAGACGGCAGCGAGACGATTGTCGGTAGCGAGGATGACGGCGAGTTTGCAGGACTTGCGTTTAAGATTATGACTGACCCGTTTGTCGGGCAGCTTACTTTCGTGCGTGTTTATCGCGGAGAGCTTGAAAGTGGAAGTTATGCTTACAACACCGTCAAAGGCAAAAAAGAGAGGATCGGACGCCTTCTTAAAATGCACTCAAACAAACGCGAAGAGGTTGGTGTGATCCACGCAGGCGAGATCGGCGCGGTTGTTGGACTTAAAGACACTCTAACAGGCGACACACTAGCTAGCGAGAAAGACCCAGTGATCTTAGAGAAAATGGACTTCCCAGAGCCAGTTATCAGCGTTGCGGTTGAGCCAAAAACAAAAGCAGACCAAGAGAAAATGGGACTTGCGTTGCAAAAACTTGCACAAGAAGACCCGTCTTTCAGAGTTAGCACAGACGAGGAGAGCGGACAAACCATCATCTCAGGTATGGGCGAGTTGCACCTTGAAATCATCGTAGATAGGATGATGCGTGAGTTTAAGGTTGAGGCTGAGGTTGGCGCGCCACAAGTTGCTTACCGCGAGACAATTCGCAAAAGTGTCGAGCAAGAGTATAAATACGCCAAGCAGTCAGGCGGTCGCGGACAATACGGGCATGTTTATCTGCGTTTAGAGCCGTTAGAGCCGGGCAGTGGCTTTGAGTTTGTAAATGAGATCAAGGGCGGCGCAGTTCCAAAAGAGTATATCCCAGCGGTCGAAAAGGGCTGCAACGAGGCGCTTCAAAGCGGCGTTTTGGCGGGCTATCCAGTTGAGGATGTTAAAGTTACGCTTTATGACGGAAGCTACCACGAGGTGGATTCAAGTGAAATGGCGTTCAAACTTGCAGCGTCAATGGGTTTTAAAGAGGGCGCGAGAAAAGCAGGCGCGGTGATTTTAGAGCCGATGATGAAAGTTGAGGTTGAGACTCCTGAGGATTATATGGGTGATGTTATCGGCGATTTGAACAAACGCCGCGGACAGATCAACTCTATGGACGATCGCGCAGGTAATAAGATCATCACTGCTTTCTGCCCGCTAGCGGAGATGTTTGGTTACTCAACTGACTTGCGAAGCCAAACACAAGGACGCGCGACTTACTCTATGGAATTTGACCATTATGACGAAGTTCCACGCAATGTAAGCGAAGAGATCATCAAAAAACGCAGCAACTCTTAACAACTCGACCAGCCCGTGAAAATTCGGGCTGGTTTAACTTTGCATTGAAAGGATTATAATGGAAATTAGTATGATTTTATCAGGGCTTGGATATTCAGCTAACGAGGGTTTAACAAGGCAAGTTGAGAGGATTTTGTCAAATTGTGATTTAGCAGATGCGGAGCTTTCTCACCTGCTTGCGCTTCACGCGAAAATCGACAAATTCAGCGGTTTTGTAGCGATCTCAAACAGCGAGGATGTTTTTAAGATCAAATGTCAAGCGACCGCTCCAAGCGACATTCGCAACTTTAACGAAATCGTCAAAGAGTGGGCGGAGAAATATCAACTAAATGTCAAAAAACTTGACGGCAAAGAGACTTACTACCTCTTAGGCAGGAAGTAATTTGCAAGCGGCGGCGGGCGTTTGCTTGCCGCTGGTTTTTAACTCACACTTTTAATCTTCACAACTTTTTACACTTTTTACTTTTTTTCATCGTTTTTGAAGTTTGGTTTTGGTTTTTGTAAATTAAATTTGTTTTTTTGCAAAATCGCCAATGTCAAACCAAATTTGACTTTTCCAGTTTTGAATTTTTGGAGTCTTTGCGATTTGTTTGTTTCAAAGGCGGACTTGTGGAGCTTGAATGGCAACTCGCTCCCCTTATCCCCCTTCAAATCCCCCAATCCCCCGACAACGCTTTCAAGGTTGCGTAAAAACTAATCGTTTTTACGATTTTTTAAATATTTAGGCGTTTTGTTAAATCAAATTCGATTTTTGCAAATTAGACTTTTGGCTATTTAGGGTTGTTATGAAATTTTCAAAGCGTTGCTTTGAAAATTTAAGCACTTTTGCCTCTGCAAAAGTGTAGGTGAAACATTTTTTTACAATTTTAATTCTAGTTTTTAAATAAAATCCAAAACTCGAAAGCCAAAAAAATGTCAAAATCAAATTTGGTTTTGACAAAACTGATAAATCCGTAAAACAAAGTTGTGTAGATTTTGTTTAAGCAATCGTAAAAAACTGATAGTTTGTTACGATTAATCTAAATTTTTAGGTGTTTTGAAAACCAAAATTTGCCTCGCAAGTTGAGCAAATCGCCCAAACAAATCTACTTTTTAGCTTGCAGTCGCTAGAATCGCTGTGAGATTTGTAACTCTGCGTTGCAAAAGGCGGCGGCGCTAGGTTGCAAAAGGTGACGGCTACGCTATGTTAAAGCGGCGGCAAAGCAGGCTTTGCGGCGAGTTAAAAGCAAATTTGGTTTTTGCGGTTTAGCGGTTTGAAGATGCGGTTGGCTGGGGGGGTAGAGTTTGCAAGCGGCGGGCGGAAAAGTTCGTTCGCAGCTGGCGAGTTGTTCGCGATTTGCGAGTTACTGGCGAGTTCGCGGTTGGCGGTTAGCAGTTGGCGAGTGAGTCACGGTTGAGCGGTAAAGTTGATTAAAGGCGGGTGATGAAAAAAAGTTTGGCGGTTTGCGGTTTAGCGGTTGTTTTGGCGGTTTTTGGCGGGTGTGCTAAGGCGGGTTTTTCGCCCACTTCGTCTGAGGCTAGCACCGCGCAAACTACGGCGACTTCGCAAGCTGCTACTTTGCCTAACGCCGCACAAAACGCTTTGCAAGACTACCGCACAGACGCGGTTTTTGTCCGCTTAAACGCCTTTTGCAAGGGTGGCGAGAGCGAGGCGTGCGCGAGTTTAGGGGAGTATTTCCACGCCAGAGGCGAGTTTAAAAATGCGTTAAAAGCCTTTGATTACGCTTGTGCGAGGTTTAGCCACGCGCAAAGTTGTATGCGTGTGGGGGAGATGTTGCGTGCGGGCGAGGGCGTCAAGGCGGACGCAAAAGCCGCTGAGCAGGTCTTTCGTTTTTTGTGTTTTCGCGGGGAAAGCCTTGCTTGTAACGCCTTGAAATCCGCCGCTCGCTAGCTTTTCTCACCCTTTTTTCGCTGACTTTCTAATTTTCTGCCTATTTTTGCGGCGTCTGCCTTCAACTCTCACGCTGCAAATTAAATTCGGTTTTTGCAATTTTAAATTTTTGGTCGTTTTGAGATTGTAAAAGCTAATCGCCATTTGGTTTTTGCGCGGTTTGTGAAGAGGTTGGTTGAGGCGTAAAGCAAAAGTGGTGTCCCCAAGAGGATTCGAACCTCTGGCCTCAAAATTAGGAATTTTGCGCTCTATCCTGCTGAGCTATGAGGACTTAAAGGGGCGATTTTACCTTAAAAAGTTTTAAAACTACTTAAATCCGCTTAGTTGGTTTGCAGTTTCAACTCCAAAAGGCTCAAAAGTTTAATTTAATCAAATTCGGTTTTGACATTTTGCGTTTTTTGCGGGTTGTAACGGGCGGAAAATGGGTTAAAAATGTAAGTTTGGTTACTAAATTCAAGTTAATTTTGGGTTGTTAGTTTGATTTGCGTCAAAGAAGATAAAACCTTAAAACCAACTGAATTGAATTTTTTGTTAATGTTTTGTTACTTTTTTTGTTATCAAAAATCAAGCTAGTTGATAAAATCAACGCTTCAAAGCAGATTTTGCCTAAACAAAAGGTAAATTTTTACTCAAATTTGGCACTTTTAAGACAAAGAGTTAAAAGGTGGTTTTGGCGAAGTAAATTTTTGTGAAACATTTACCAAAAAAAAGTAAAAAAGTGGTTTAACGCGTCTTTCAAATTAAGTTTAAAAAAGTTAAATTTTTTGCTTGAAATTTTTAAGAAATTTGTAGTCAAATTTGGTTGTAAATTTTTGATTTTTTAAATAGCGAGATGAGTAGCAAATCTTTAAAGCAACGCTTTGAAAATTTCACGCCGTCATTTACAAGACCAAAAATCCAAATTGTCAAAACCAAATTTGATTTTCGCAGTTTTAAGATGTCGGTTGTTTTACGAAGTTAAAGTTTTTTCAAAGGCGGACTTGTGGGGCTTGAATTGCGAAGTCGCTCCCGCAAATCCGCCGTTAAAAAATCCACCAATCCCCCCCCGACAACGCTTCTATGGTTGCGTAAAAGCCAAATTTGGCTTTTACGATTGACTTAAATATTTAGGCATTTTGAAAATCAAATTTGATTTTGACATTTTGGGTTTTTTGGTTGTTCGAGTTACGGCGGGAAAATTCAAGGCAAAGCCTTGAATTTTAAGCACTTTTGCGTTCGCAAAAGTGTAGGTGAAAACATTTTTTCAACGCAAAACAAGTTTTGCGGATTGTCATTTTGAGTGATTGAAAAAATTTTCGGATTTAGATATTAAATCAATCGTAAAAACCAAATTTGGTTTTTACTCAACCTTGAAAGCGTTGTCGGGGGATTGGGGGATTATAAAAGGGGGATAAGGGGAGCGACTTCGCAATTCAAGCCCCACAAGTCCGCCTTTGAAATTACTTGACTTCGCAAAGTCTCTGAAAATTTAAAATTGCAAAAACCAAATTTGGTTTGAAAATTTGCCTAGTTTCAAATTTGATTTGATATTTTTGCGAGTTTGGTAAGTGAAAGTTGCGGAGTAAAATTTTCAAAGCGTTGCTTTGAAAATTTAAGCACTTTTGCGTTCGCAAAAGTGTAGGTGAAATATTTTTTTTACAATCGCATAGCGAGTTTTTGGATTTAAATCAGGCGAATTATATCGCGCGGCTATGTTTGCGGCGACAGAAGTGTAGGCGAAGTATTATTTAATGCGATTTAGAAATAGAATTTTTTGCACAAATTGTAAAAACAGAGTTTTAGAAAAAAGCGTTTTTGCAAAACAAAAGAGGGTAAAATTTTTGCAACTTTTTTTAAAAATGAGGTTGGAAAAGGTAAAAATTTGGGGTGAAAAATTTTGTAAAAAATTGCAAAAAGTTGGGTGGAAATTTTGTAAAAAATTGGCTTAAAAGCGAGGGTGAAAAAGGGGTGGAAATTTGGCGAAAATTTTTGTCAAAAACGAAGCGTTAAAAATGGTAAAAAATTTTTAAAAAATAAAACCAAAAAGATGTAAAAATTTTGCAACAAAACACAACTAAAAAAATGGCAAAATTGACACAAAAACAGAGTGAGAAAAAGGGCAAAAATTTTGTGTGAAACAATTAAGATTTTTAAAGCAAAAGTTACAAAAAAGTTGCGAAAAAGAGCCAAAAACGCCCCCAACCCAAAACACCAAAAACCACAAAAGCCGGCAAGAAGTTAAGTGAGAAGTTAGTTGAGCTTCAAAGCGAGAAGTTGGCGCAAAAAAATGCGTTTGAAAACGAGGTCAAAAAAGGGGCGAAGCTCGCTGAGGCGTTAAGCGGCGCAAAGCACAGCGAAGAGGCGAGCCTTTTTGAGACGGGACGCGCGAAAAAGAGCGCGAAAGCGGAGGCTAGGATCGAGTCTAGCAAGCAGCTTGCAAAGAGTGCGTCAAAGAGCTTTGGCGGCAAGAGGCTTGGCGAGGCGGCTGGTGAGGTCGCGGCGGCGGACGAGGTCAAAGCTAGCGGGCTTAGGGCAGCAAACGGCGGGTTGCGGGTTAGCAAGGCGGCGGCGAGTCGCGCGGCAAACGCTACAAACGCTACAAACGGCGCGGCAAATGGCGCTAGCGGGCGCGTGAGTGCAAGCGGGTTGGTTGGCGGCGAGTCGGCTGGTAATGGGCTTTTTGGTGGTGAGGGGTTTGGCGGGTTGTCAAAGAGGGTTGTTGTCGCGGCGGCGGCACTTAGTGCGGTTGGTAGCGTGGCGAGTGCGGGGAATTTCACAACTGAGTGCCAAGTTAATACAAAAAGCACAAGCAATATCAACATCACCTGCGAAGGTAAAAACATCTCTGGTGATGTGGTTGGAAACAATTTTTCAGATAGCAAACAGAGCAATAACTCAGTTGTCATCAACAACTCTAATGTCACAGCTAGTGGGGCTGGATGGAATTCAACTAGTTTTGCTGGTAACTTAACTGGTGATGGCAGTGTGTATGGTGGTGTGGCGTTGAATTTGACAACTGCGACAGTGCAAAATAATATTGTTAATATCACAGGCAGTAGCAACATCTCAGGCAGTGTGTATGGTGGTTATGGTCAGAAAAAAGCAGACAGTAATAATGTGACGATTAAGTTTGCTAACATTAGCAAAAATGTTTTTGGTGGTTACACAAACCACGAGATTGTCGAACACGGTAATGCGTATAATACTAATAATATTGTTAGAATTAATAATTCTTATGTGGGCGGGATTATTTCTGGTGGATTTCGTATAACGAATTTAAATAATAGCAACATTACAGGCGGTATTAAACGCAACATCGTTAGTGTCAATAACTCAAATCTTAGCATCAACGCAACTAAACTCGCAAGCCTGAACTACACGGTTGGAAACAACACGGTGGAATACGGAATTTACGGAGGCGTGACGGGCGGTTTTACAAGTGGAGCAGGACAAGTAGGAAACAACACGGTTACCATCGAAAACACGAAGATCAACGCGACAAAAGCCGCAAACGACACGATTGCGCAGTTTCACATCACAGGTGGGTTTGCGCACCAAAATCAACAACCTTTGGAAAACAACTCGCTGGTGATGAAGAATGCGACTATCAACCTCTCTTCAAGCAGCGACAAAGACGAGAATGTCAAATACGGCATTGTCAGTGGCGGTTACATCGGCGACTTTGACAATGGCGGGCAGGTTGTGAAAAACAACAGCGTGGTCATCTCTGGCTCGACAATTGATATGAAGGATTCGTTAAATAGTAGTGTTTCACTTGGCGAGTTTATTAGTAGAATTAATAATTCAACTCTATTTATAACTCTTAACAGAATTGCCCCTAATGGATTAAACATTTCGAACGAAGAGGAATTAAATTTCTTTTTAAATAACAATCCAACCTTTGCTAATGATATTTTATTTAATCAAACAAAAAACAAAACCTATATATTAAACAAAAGTGGCAAAATCATAAATGTTACTCCTAATGATAATTTTACTACGCTAGGTAATAAGTTTTTAGGTTCAACGGCTGGTGACGCAAGGGCGGAGGTAGTTGGTGGTTTTGCGCAAAACGGCTCAGCAGAGCAAAACACCCTTAACATCTCAAATTCGACTATCATCGCAAACGCGATCGGCGGTTTTGGCGGGTCGGGGACTATGGTTGCGCCGCTTTACAACGCAAGCAACAAAACTCAGCTTTTGGGTTACACCTACTTAGACTCAACGCAAGGTGGAAACGCGACTTTTAACAATGTAACGATCAACGCAAGTAGCACCGTTGGCGGAAGTGTCATCGGCGGTGTGAGTACTATTAACCAAAGTAGAAACAACACGGTTACGCTTGACAATGTCACAGTTGCGGCGGGTGTGTTTGGAGGGCTTAGTGGTAACGACTCGGCTAATATAAATATGAGTACTACCTCAGTTCCATCAGTTCCACGCGTGCTTGCTATGCCAAACGCAAGTTTAGGCGTAAGCGGCAACATCGTTAGAGCTAGTCACTTAAATGTTACTGGAAGTAACCCGTTTGTTTCGTTTTTTGCGGTGAATAAGATGATCTACCGCGTTGGCGGAGCGGTGATGGGCGGTTTTGCGGTGAGAGGCAACGCACTTAACAACACAGTTGAGCTCAACCACTCAAACGCAGCAAACCTCATCACCGGCGGTGGCGTGGGCGACATCGGCAACGCAAGTGGCAACCTCGTTAATCTTAGTAATGTCACCTCAGACGGACTTGTGTATGGCGGTAATGTCTTTGGTGCGGAGGCGGGGGCGGTGATGTGGCTGCCTAGTGGGGCGAGTGAGAACAGAGTCGTGCTTAACCACACGAGCATCAAAGGTGGCGCGAACATCTCAACCGACCCACTTTCAGGAGACGCCTACACAACGGAGGGAAATGTCTTTGGCGGGATCGGCGGCAGTTTGGGCGCGAACAAAAACATTGTGAATGTCTCAAACAACTCGTTTGTAAATGGCACGGTTGTGGGCGGCGGCAGCTTTGGCGGGAATGCGACTGGAAACGAAGTTGGGATCGAGGGGAAAGACGGGCAGGTGAATGTCAGTGGCGGTGTGTTTGGCGGCTTGGCGTACAGACCTGATAAATTTTTGAATGGGACAACTAATCCAAACAGCACCGAAGTGAAAAAGAACTCAGTTGTCATCAACAACACCAACTTAACAGGCACTAGCAACATCACAAGCTTTGCGCAAAATGACAATTTCAAATTTGAAGTTGGCGGAACGATCGGTGGTGGTCTTGGCTACGGCAATGTGACGGCGACTGAAAATGCAGTTACGATCACCAACTCAAACACCTCAGGTTCGGTCATCGGCGGTGGTGTGCTTACGGGGAATGCAACGAAGAATAATGTAACCATCAACGCAACTAGTGTCGGCGGTAACATCTACGGCGGTTTTGCGATCAACGCGAGTGGTGCGACTTTTCAAAACGCGACTGACGGAAGCGGAAAATTAGAGTTCGTAGGTATTAGCAAGCTTGCAAGTAGGGCGGACGAAAATGTCATTAAACTTGACGGCGTTACAACGACTGGTGCGAAAAACTACACCTTGCTTAAAATCCCGTTTGACACGGAGGGAAATGTCATCGGCGGTTACGCTGGTAGCGAAGGTGCGGCGAAAAACAATGTGACCATTAACGACACGACAGAGACGACTTCAAACATCGGCGGTAGCCTTGTTGGCGGTGCGAGTTTTTGGGGGAATGTAACGGGGAATAATGTAACAGTTGTGGGTAAAACAACAACAAACGGCAAAAACATCACCAAAGTAAATGGTGCGGTTTTGGGCGGCGCGGCGTTTAACGGAAGTGTTCTTAGCAATATCGTAAATCTAAGCGGAGTGAATGTCACGGGCAAGACGAAGGAGCTTACTTTCTACCGCGGTAACGAAACGCAAGACGGCACGCTGCCTGACGGCAAGTTTAGTGCGGGCGGTTCGCTCATCGGCGGTTACTCGCAAAACTCGACTAACCAAAGTGCGGGGCTTAACCAAGTTGTTTTTGCAAACGGCAACTTGGCTGGCTCGGTCGTGGGCGGTTACACAACGGACGGAGCGGCGTTTAACAACACAGTTAAGCTTGACAATGTTAGCAAGGTTGGCGGAAACATCTACGGCGGCGTGGCGAAAAACACGACTGCGGTTTCTTACCAAATGGCGTTAAACAACACGGTTACGCTCAGCGGTGTCAGCACGGAAAGTGGTGGCAACATCAGCTCTGACGGGAAGATCATCGCGACTTATGGAAATGTCATCGGCGGTTTTGGTATGGCGGCTAGTTTAAACAACAGCGTGACACTTGACAACAAAAAGGGCGAAAGTAAGATCGCTGGTAGCGTAGCAGGCGGCATCGCAGGTGGCACAGCGGCGCAAAACAATGTGACGATCGCAGGTAACGACTCAACGAAGCTAATCGAAGTCGGAAGTGCGGTCATCGGCGGTGCGGGTCTAGCTGGAAACGCGTCTGGCAACTTTGTGAATTTAACTAATGTGAATGTTAGTAAAAAAATGACAAACATTACGCTTGACAACGCAAGTAACATTACCATCTACAACGGCGGCGGCTTGGTCATCGGCGGTTACGGTGCGGTGGATGCGGCTTTTAACACAGTGCAGATGGTCGGCGGGGTGATTAATTCAAGTGCGATCGGCGGTTGGGGTGTTAGCGGCAACTCGACAAACAACACTGTGAGTTTGGAGAATGTCTCAGCTGTGGGAGGGGATGTGTTTGGTGGTAACACGAACGCGAACAGCTCGACAGACACAAAAGGCACTGCAAACGCAACTGGTTTTGCAGCTGGAAACAAAGTCATTTTAAGCAACATCAACATCAAAGGTGGTGCGAACACTTCAAGCAAAGTTGGCGGCACTGAAAAAGACACGGTCATCACCAAAGGTAATGTCATCGGCGGTTACGGCGCGGTGAGTGAAAACAACTCGGTGAATGCAAAAGTCACAAACAACACGGCTTACAGCGTAAATGGCAGTGTGATCGGCGGTTTTGGTTTGGAGCTTGCGAAAAACAACTCGGTGAATGTCTCAGGTTTTAGCGCTCAGGGGGCATACAAAGTTGGCGGTGCGATCGTTGGCGGACTTGCGTTAAACGGCACAGCGCAAAACAACACAGTCTTTTTGAGCCACACGAATTTAACAGGCACTGAGAACACGCTGAATGTCTCTAACACGACTTGGGCGTTGGAGAAAGGCTCGCTTGTTGGTGGCTACGCTGGGAACAACTCGACTGGAAACAAAATCGAGCTTGAAAACACGAGTGTGAAGGGCTTTGCTTACGGCGGTTACTCGGTGAATGCAAGTGCTAGTGAAAACACGGTTACACTTCTTGGCTCAAACAGCATCACAAACTACCTTTACGGCGGTTTTGCGGCAAACGGCACGGCGAGTAAAAACAAAGTTAGCGTGAAAAACGAAACTGCGGTAAGAAATATCTATGGTGGCTACGGCGTGAATGCGAGTGAGAACAGCGTTGAGATCTCAGGGCTTAAAATCACTAAAATCTCAAACCAAAGCTGGTATGGTGGTTACTCAAACAAGGGGAATGCGACTAAAAACTCGCTGGTTGTGTCGAATTTTGTTGGAGAGAAGGGTTATACCGATCAGCAAGGCAACGACAATGGTGTGCTTTTCTACGGAGGCTATGTGAATCAAAGCGGTAACGCAGTTGGCAACAACCTCACACTTTCGAATGTGACTGTTAAGACTGGCGCTGTGAATGACAAGTCGTTTGCTTACGGCGGCTACACGCAAGATGGTAACGCAAGTGAAAACACGATCAGTCTTGCAAACAAGACAAACCTTAACCACCAATACCCAACTTACGGTGGCTACACGCAAAAAGGCGAGGCAAATAAAAATGTGATCAACATCACAACTGGCGCAAAAGGTAACTACCTCTACGGCGGTTACTCAAACAATGGTGAGGCTAAGGAAAATAAAATCATCGTCACTGGCGCAAACACCTCAGGGCACATCCACGGCGGCTTTGTGAATGTGACAGGTAACGCGACAAACAACTCAGTAACCTACGAAAACGCAACCGTTAGCGGCGGCGGGGATGTGTATGGTGGTGTGGTTAATCAAACTGGTAACGCAACTAACAACTCAGTGACTGTCACTAACGCAAAAGCACAAACGCAAAACCTTTACGGCGGCTTTGTGAATGTGACAGGTAACGCGACTAACAACTCGGTAAGTTTTAATAATTCTACGCAAAACACTACTAAGTCGATTTACGGCGGTTACACAAAGGGCGGTAACGCGAGTGGGAACAAGGTTGTTTTAACTGAGATCAAACAAACAGGACACATCTACGGCGGTTACGCGGTTAATGGCAACGCAAGTGAAAACAACATCACTTCAACTGGGGCGACTAACTCGCAGACAAGAGGGCACATCTACGGCGGTTACGCTAACACAAGCGGTGACGCGGTGAAAAACATTGTGAATTTTACTAGCACGGCGGTTAATGGAAGTGGCAGTGTGTATGGTGGTTACGCGGTTAGTGGAAGTGCAAGTGAGAATCAAGTTTGGCTCAACAAAGCGGCGATGATCGGGAATGTGTTTGGCGGTTACGCTACGAGCGGGGCGGTGAAAGGCAATGCGGTTGCGTTAAGCGGGGTTGCTAACCAGACAGACAAAAACATCATCTACGGCGGGTTTGCAAACACGAGCGGGAATGTGAGTAACAACAATGTTACCTTTAACGAAAGCTCAAAGCTTGTCTCGGTAGTTGGCGGCTGGTCGAATGTCACTGGGAATGTAACTAACAACTTTGTGAATGGGTCAAATTCGAATTTGACAGGTGGCGCGCTTGGCGGTTACGCAAAAAACGGCACAGCTGAGAACAACAGCGTGGTGCTAAAAAATGTTAGTGTGAGTGGGAATTTCACTAACGGCGGCGTGAATTTTAACGCAAGCGTGGTTGGCGGCTGGACGGAGAACGGAAGTGCGAAAAACAACAGCGTGACCGTGCAAAACTCGACCGTCACGGGCGTGGTTGTCGGCGGCTGGGCGGCGAACGGAAGTGCGAGCGGGAATAAGGTTGTCATCAACAACTCGACAATCGGCGTTTCTAGCACGAGTGTGAATGCAAGTGTGACGAATGTTACTTCGCTTGACGGCGTGGCGGTGATCGGTGGTTACGCGGGGAACGGGACGGCTGAGAACAACAGCGTAAGCGTCATCAACTCGACCATTTACGGACACATCTGCGTGGCTTACGCGGCGAACGCTACGGCACAAGGCACAGACATTAAGGGTAACAACGCTTCCATTAATGGACAGGATGTTGGCAGCAGTGGGAATGTGAGCATCAGCGTGGTGAATAGTACTGTGATCGGCGGTGCGTTTTTGAGGCTTTGCGGCGTGGAGAATGTCACTAGCAACGCGGTCATCGACCGAAGCTTGCTGATTAACACAACGCTTAACAACACAAACCTTACTAACGACACGGTGATTAACTCAACGGTGAATGCGAGTAACGCGACTGACGCGAATGTGAGTAACTCGAATGTGAGTAATTCGAATGTGAGTAACTCGAATTTGACTAACACAAGTGTAAATAACTCAACCATTAACAACACAAATGTCACTGACTCAAATGTAAGTAATGGTAGCGTTAATTCAAGTAACATTAGCGGTTCAAATGTAAGTAATGGTAGTGTTAATGGCTCAAATGTAAGTGGTTCAAATGTCACTAACACAAGTGTAAATAACTCAACCATTAACAACACAAATGTCACTGACTCAAATGTAAGTAATGGTAGCGTTAATTCAAGTAACATTAGCGGTTCAAATGTAAGTAATGGTAGTGTTAATTCAAGTAACATCAGCGGTTCAAATGTCACTAACACAAGTGTAAATAACTCAACCATTAACAACACAAATGTCACTGACTCAAATGTAAGTAATGGTAGTGTTAATTCAAGTAACATTAGCGGTTCAAATGTAAGTAATGGTAGTGTTAATGGCTCAAATGTAAGTGGTTCAAATGTCACTAACACAAGTGTAAATAACTCAACCATTAACAACACAAATGTCACTGACTCAAATGTAAGTAATGGTAGTGTTAATTCAAGTAACATTAGTGGTTCAAATGTCACTAACACAAGTGTAAATAACTCAACCATCAACAACACAAATGTCACTGACTCAAATGTAAGTAATGGTAGTGTTAATGGCTCAAATGTAAGTGGTTCAAATGTCACTAACACAAGTGTAAATAACTCAACCATCAACAACACAAATGTCACTGACTCAAATGTAAGTAATGGTAGTGTTAATTCAAGTAACATCAGCGGTTCAAATGTCACTAACACAAGTGTAAATAACTCAACCATCAACAACACAAATGTCACTGACTCAAATGTAAGTAATGGTAGTGTTAATGGCTCAAATGTAAGTGGTTCAAATGTCACTAACACAAGTGTAAATAACTCAACCATTAACAACACAAATGTCACTGACTCAAATGTAAGTAATGGTAGTGTTAATTCAAGTAACATTAGCGGTTCAAATGTAAGTAATGGTAGTGTTAATGGCTCAAATGTAAGTGGTTCAAATGTCACTAACACAAGTGTAAATAACTCAACCATTAACAACACAAATGTCACTGACTCAAATGTAAGTAATGGTAGCGTTAATTCAAGTAACATTAGCGGTTCAAATGTAAGTAATGGTAGTGTTAATGGCTCAAATGTAAGTGGTTCAAATGTCACTGACAGCAAAGTCAATGCAAGTAATGTCACAGGCTCAAATTTAACCAACAGCAATGTCACAAATTCAAGCGTCAGCGACAGCAATATCAGCGGCGGCAGGGTGAATCAAAGCAATGTGTCAAATTCGAATTTGACAGATGTGAATCTCACTGGGGCGGACAACAATGTCACCAACTCAAACATCAGCAAGTCGAATGTCACAGATGCGAACATCAGCAACAACAACATTACAAACAGCAATGTAACGGGAAGTAATGTCAGCAACAGCAATGTCAGCGGCGGTTTCATCAACAATTCAAGCTTTAACAACAGCTCGATCACGGGCGCGAATTTGACGGGCAACAACACGAATGTCACAAACTCGAACATCAGCAAGTCGAACATTACGGATATGAATGTGACGGGGAATAACATCACTGACAGCAACTTCTCAAACTCAAATGTCACGGGGAGTAATGTCAGCGGCGGGACATTGTCAAATTCGAGCATCGACAAGTCGAATGTGAGTGATATGAACATCACCGCAGGAAGCAATGTCACCAACTCAAACATCAGCAAGTCGAATGTGAGTGATGTGAATTTCAGCGGCAACAACCTCGGCGAGAGTAATGTAACTAACACGAATATTTCTAACGCAAATGTGAGTAGCTCGAATGCGACGAATAGTAATGTTAGCAACTCAAATGTCAGCTCAACAAATGTGACAAACTCAAATTTGAGTAGCTCAAATGTTAGCAACAGCTCTGCAAACAACTCAAATGTTAGCAAAGCAAATGTGAGTG
>ENA-ORPK01000318-ORPK01000318.1-human-gut-metagenome-genome-assembly--contig:-NODE-318-length-46615-cov-9.276138_pt1 | contig 46615 bp, 38 predicted proteins | sample MGYA00242139_ERZ509068 | MGnify/ENA primary metagenome ERZ509068 (study PRJEB26280, sample SAMEA2338687) | human gut metagenome | biome: human gut; feature: human-associated habitat; material: faeces...
CCTTACTCGGTTACGTACGACAAGTACGCGCCCTCGTAAGAACTTGCCAAGAAACATCAAAATCTCATCAAAATTCTGACTTTTTATGAGAAGTTAATTTTTTAACTAAATCTTAACTTCGGATTAAAGTAATCTTTAACTTGCGCGGTTATGATTAAGCCATAAAGTTTCATAACATAATTTTCTCCCATTATTGAGAAGGGGCGTCCAAAGCGGACGCTCTTTTTCTTTTGGCGCGTGCGGGCAATAAAGTTGCCTTTTTTGTAATTGCATATTATAATAGACAGATATAAGAGGATTCGAAATCGGCCATATGTTTTTATTGCTTGCGTTAATTTATCTTATTTTCATATCGCTGGGGCTTCCCGATTCGCTTTTCGGAGCGGCGTGGCCGGTCATGCACGTTGACTTCAACGTGAACGAAAGTTTCGCAAGCATATATATGATAATCACCGCGGTCGGCTCGGGCGGCGTAAGTTTTATTGCAGGGCCGCTGATCAGAAAATTCGGTACGGGCAAAGTGACGGTGGTGTCGATTTTGCTTACCGCCGTCGGCATGCTTGTCATCGGTTTTTCGGTGCATATCGCGATGGCGATTTGCGGTTCCATACTTATGGGGTTTGGCGCGGGCGCAATCGACACGGGGCTCAACAACTACGTTTCGACGCATTATAAGGCGCGGCATATGAACTGGTTGCACGCGTTCTGGGGCGTGGGAGTTACGTTAAGCCCGATAATCATGGGCGCGTTTCTGGATAGGAACAACAACTGGCGCGGCGGATACAGATGCGTGTCGTGCATACAGTTCGCGATATTCGCGGTTTCGCTTTTTTCGTTGCCGCTTTTTAAGAAGTACGAACACTCCGTGACGGTTGAAACGCTTGACGGGGCGGCGCCCGACGAAAGCGAAGAAGAAAACGAAAATACGACGAAAGAACAGGCGGAAGAAGACGGTGAAAAGCCGAAAAAGAAGAAGCCTGCAATTTTTGAAATATTGAAAATCAAGGGCGTGGCGTGGTCGGTTTTGTCGCTTGGCATTTACACTTCGATGGAATTTCTGATCGACACGTGGGGCGCAAGTTACGCCGTCAACACAAAGGGCGTATCGCCCGCAGACGCCGCTCGCTGGGTGTCGCTGTATTTCGGCGGAATTATGGCAGGAAGGGTAATCAGCGGGTTTATCTCTTATAAATTTGACGATAAAGTCCTTATTCGGTTGGGAATTGTCGTCATGACAATCGGAATGGTAGTGTTTGCGTTGCCCATCGGGCAATACTCGCTTGCGGGGCTTCTGCTCATCGGCGCGGGCTTTGGTCCGGTGTTCCCGTCGACGATACACGCAGTACCGTTCAGGTTCGGCACGAAGTATTCCGCGGACATTACGGGAATACAGATGGGCGGCTCTTACGCAATCGGCTGGGCGGTGCAACTCACGTTCGGATTCGTCGCGCAAAAGGTCGGTTTTTTGTTCATGCCGTACTTACTGCTTGCGTTTGCGGCGGCGCTGCTTATCGTAAGCGAAATCACGAACAAAGTCACCGCAAAACACAAAGTCGCGGCGGAGCAAATATCGTAAAAAATGAAACAGCGCGTTAAGAAATCGTTGATAATCGTTGCAATCGGCGTGGTGGTAAACGTCGCGCTTGCGCTCATCAAAATGTACGTCGGGCTTTCAAGCAACAGTCTTTGCATAATGCTGGACGCGATCAACAACTTTTTTGACATTTTGACGGCGATAGTGGCAGGGGTAGCGTTTTGCACGCTTCTTATCCCGCGCAGCGAAAAGGCACCGTACGGCTACGGCAGGACGGAGTATCTTGCGGGGTTTATCGTTGCGGCGACTTCGGTCGTGGTCGGCGGGCTGTTTCTGATAAGGTCGCTTAACCGCATGGCGATGCCCGAGCCGGTATGGTTCGGTGTAAAAAGTTGCATATTGATATCGGTGACCGTGCCGGTAAAACTCGGATTGGGGCTTACCTACTATTTTGCCGACAAGAAGATGAAGTCGCCTGCGCTCAAAGCCTTGGCGATTGACAGTTTTATGGACGTCGGCATAACGGTGACTTCGGTGGTGTCGTTTGCGGTGTCTGCTCGCGTTGACTACGCCGCGGACGCGATTGTCGGCATCGTCATAAGCATTGCGGTTATCGTATTTGCGATAAAGGCAGTCAGGGACAACGTAAAGGCGGTTGTGTCGGGCGACGGCGCAAACGACGAGAAAGAAGCGATATACAAAGAGTGCGAAAAGGTCGGCGTGACCGTTTTGAAGACCGAGCTTCACGATTACGGTTACGGCGCAAAAATCGGCGTCGTTATAGTGAAAAACGGAGACGAAAACGTATTTTCCGACATTTCCCGAAAAGTTCGCGAAAAAACCGGCGCGGAAATTAAATTTATCATTGAAAATAACGGCGAAAACGCCGAAGAACAAAACAACTGAGGTGAAGATATGAGAAAGAAGAAATTCGACGAAACGAACGACGTTTCTTTCAGCGTGGAAACAACTGAATTCGGCACGCGTGAAAAGAGAAAGAAAGAGAAAAAGGTCCTTTCGCCCGAAGAAAAGAAAAAGCGTACGATAAAAGCGCTGATTATCACGGCAAGCGTCGTGCTTGTCCTTGCGATATTCTTTGGCGGTTGCGCGATAAGTTCGGCTGTCGGCACGAAGTCGCTTATCAAGCAAGGGCAGAGTTTTGACAAAGTCGAATATACCGAGCATTCGCAACTTGTCCCGACGTTTGACGAAAGCCTCGGATACTACGTATTTACGAAGGAAGACGGCCGCGATTTCAAGGTGTTGCAGTTCACCGACGTCCATATCGGCGGCGGCGCGTTTTCGCACAAAAAGGATGCGTGGGCAATGAACGCCGTCGCGACGATGATAAGGAAAGAGCAACCCGACTTTGTCGTGGTCACGGGCGACATCGCGTACCCCGTACCTTTCCAGTCGGGCACGTTCAACAACAAAAACGCCACGATGATTTTCGCGGAAATGATGGAAACCCTCGGCGTGTACTGGACGTTCGCGTTCGGCAACCACGACACCGAGTATTACAGCCGTTATTCGCGCGTGGATATCTGCAATTATTATAAGGAAAGAAACTTTAAGTACTGCTTGTTCGACGCGGGCGTTTGCGACGAAAAGGACTATATCGGCGACGACGCAATGGGCTTCGGCAACAATATGTTCGTGGTCAAAAATTCGGACGGTAGCATCAATCAGGCGCTCGTAACGTTCGACAGCCACAGCTACATCGACGGCGACTACTTCGGCGCGGCGTGGAAATACGACAATATCCACCAGTGCCAGGTCGATTGGTATACGAAAGAAATCCAAAAACTCAAAGCGGCAAACGGCAATAAAGCCGTCAACAACCTTGTGTTCTTTCACATTCCGCTGCGCGAATACCGCGACGCCTGGGCGAACGTAATCGACAAACTCGGCGACGGTAAAACACCGAACGTCGGCGATAAATTTGTATCCGACCGCGGCACGACCGAGTTTATCTACGGTACGATGGGCGAAAACAACAAAACCAAAAACGGTCAGCGCACATACGGCGTCTTCTGCGGAATGCGTACGGACGAACTGTTCGAGGCAGGGCTTGAAAACGATATGCAGGGCGTCTTCTGCGGTCACGACCACTACAACAACTTCTCCGTAAACTACACGCCGAAGGGCGCGGAACGCTCGATCCGCCTGACGTACGGTATGTCCATCGACTACCTCGCCTACGTCAGCGTCAGAGACCACGCACAACGCGGCTGCACGCAAATCTTGCTGAAAGCCGATAACTCCTTTGAATGCGCCCCCAAGAACTACTATAAGGACTACAACGTGACGCCCGAAAAACCCGAAAGGAAGAAGTAATACGCATCCAATCCAACCAAAAACGGATATAAAAACAACCCCTTCGCGATTAGCGAAGGGGTTTGTTTTATGCTATGTTTTCACGCCTCACTAATTGAAACCGTCCCGTCCGTACAAATAACCCGCCTTATTCGAGCCCGATGTTGTTTCCCGACACATAAAAAAAGCACAACACATAATGTTGCGCGTTTTTTAATGTGGTGGGGACAACAGGGCTCGAACCTGTGACCCCGTGCTTGTAAGGCACGTGCTCTCCCAGCTGAGCTATACCCCCAACTTGTGGTGACCCCTACGGGGTTCGAACCCATGTTACCGCCGTGAAAGGGCGATGTCTTAACCACTTGACCAAGGGGCCACGAAATTAGGCGATTTGTTTCACAAATGTTTTGTTTCGGCGTTTGCGTTTACGCGAGAACGGCGTAAAGAAAACATTGGGTGGGCAAAGCACAGGCTTTGACCGGCGTCTTGGAAAGCGCCGAAGGCGATTACCAAGGGGGAAACAATAAAACAAATGTTTTGTTTCGGCGTTTTGCGTTTACGCAGAAACGGCGTGATATACAAAAGTCAAAGAAACAAACCTTTCGTAACGTTAAAGGATAGCTCAGTTTTCAAGGAACGTGTTGTTTGTTATTTATCCCGTCGTCGGTAAGCCGCGATGCGTCTTTCCGCCTGTGGGGATGTATATATCGTAAATTGCAAATGCTTCGCATTTTCTCGTTTTTATTAAAACCGCTTTTGAAAGTGAACTTTCAACGTGTTTTCAATAAACCCGACACCTTGCAGTGTTGCAATTTACGGTGTTTACATTTGGTAGCGGCGGTCGGATTCGAACCAACGACCTGCCGGGTATGAACCGGCCGCTATAACCATCTAAGCTACGCCGCCAAGTTGGTTGCGGGGGTGGGACTTGAACCACACGACCTTCGGGTTATGAGCCCGATGAGCTACCGACTGCTCTACCCCGCGCCGTTTGCATAAAAATCAAATGCTTAATTAGTTTATCTTATAATTGAATGTTTGTCAAACAAAAATAAGAAAAAAGGAATAAAAAATTCGTGAAAGACCGTGCAAAGGGGCGAAAAACGTGCAAAAAGGGGAGAAAAGTTGCAAAAAACGGTCAAAACATATACAATAAAAGCATGAAAAAGGTGATTTCTGTCGCGCTTGTCGCGATACTTATTGTAACAACCGCGCTGACTTTTACGGGCTGCATATTTAATACCGGCGCAGAGAAAGAAGTTTACGGGGTGTACGGAGTCGACCGTATGTTTTACAATTCGTACGACGGAAAAACGTATAATTACGCCGATAAATTCGACTATTATCTTCTTGTATTGTATAAGGGTGGCGAAAGCGAAAAGACGGGCAAGGTGATCTTAAAACCCGTCGGCGGCGAAGAAACCTCGTATGACGTTCACTTCACGCTGGAATTCGACGCGGAAAAAAGCAAGGTCGTGAAGAAGGTTATCGTCAAGGATTTCCGACTGCCGACGTATGGTGATTCGACGGGCAAGTTGTCTTTTGAAGAGCCCGCGGAAGTAAGTTTCATGCTGTATCCGAAGCGCGAAGACCTGACGTATAGAATAACTCCGTCGAAAATCGAAGACGGCAAATGGAAGTTCAGCAAAAACCTTTTGGAATTCAACAAAATTTCTATGAGGACTTCCGACAAGAAAATCGAACGCGCAAAGAAAAAACAAACTAATTTCCGCGAAAAACGCGGCAGTACCTCAGATTGACCAAAAACCGCTTAACCGCGGTTTTTTTAATAAAAGAGAATTATGAACGCAAAAAGAAGCCCGCGGACAATAAATAGAAAAACGTAATAAAAAAAAGACTTGCAACCGTCTGCTGCAAGTCTTTTCTTTTTGATTTGATTTTTTCAGTCGATTTTGTCGGCGTTCGAGTTGTTGTCGTCGGACGAAGAGTTGTCGTCGGCCGAATCCGTGCTGTCTTCAAGGGCGTACAGTTTCATTTCGTTGAAGTCGAACCAGTAAATCTTGTCTTTGAGAGCGATTGTTACGAAGTCGATGACCGCGATAACCCACCAGCCGCAGAAGATAAGAAGAATGACGGAAAGAACCGCGCCGATCGTATCTTTTTTCACGATGCTTTTCGAAAGGCGATAAAGATTCGTGGGGATTGCCCAAAGGAAATTGAGAAGGAACTTGACCCATCTGCCGAGCCCTTCGTATGATTTAATATAATTTTTTGCGAAGTCTTGCATAAAAAACCTCCAAACATTTTTTTCGAAAGGAATAATACTACCTTGAAAATCAGAAGTCAATAATTATGGCAAATTTATTTGGTCGTCGCTTAAAGATTGTATGGAAGAAAAGTCGTAATTATTCGTTTCGACGTCGGGAAGAGACGACGTTTGTTTTTTCTGTGGCCACTCGGCAATAAGGATAGCCGCCGTCATTCCGATTATCGAAAGGGCGAGATACCAGGTGAACTTGTCGCCGCCCAGAATCACCGCAAACACCGCGCCCAGCGTGCTTTCAAACGACAAAACGAGCGAAACTTTTGACGCGTCGATTGTCTTTTGCGCGCGCGTCTGAACGATATAAGCAAACGCCGTATTCAACACGCACAGGGTGAAGAGCGGAAGGATAATGGATTTCGGGAAAGAGCAATTCAGCATTGCTTTGCCGTCGACGATAAATCCGACGACGAAAAACAAAACGGCGGCGGTCAGCATTTGTACAAAGGTCAGCGCGCCTGCGGGCGTGGACTTCGTCGCTTTGTCAAGGACAAGATAATGGACGGCGAACCCCAAAGCGCAGAAAAACGCGAGAAGGTCGCCGAAGTTCAGTTTCGACAAGCCGCCGAAAGCCAGACACGCAATGCTTGCGAAGCCCAGAAATCCCGCGACGAATGCGCGGATCGGCGGACGTTTTTTGTGTGCCGCCCAAATAAAAAACGGCACCATCACGACGTAAAGCCCCGTCATCAAAGACGTGTTTGTCGCTGACGTGTAAACCATTGAATAAGTCTGACAGCCAAAGCTGAAAACAATAAATGTTCCTGCCAAAACGCCACTTAAACACTGCTTTATATTAAGTTTAACTATCTGTTTGAAAAATAAGATGAAAGTTATGAGCGCGGCGACGGAAAAACGCAACACGTTCAGAAGCGACGGCGAAACATACGGCAACACCTGTTTCGTGAATACAAAGCCCAAGCCCCAGACGATGGTGACCAAAGCAAGCAAGAAATATAAAAACAAGTTTTTACGCTTTTGCACTTTTCTACCTTCTCCGACGGGCTACCTCGCCAAGGAGCGTTAAGAAAACCATTACGATTATATCATATTATAAAAAAAACACAACTTTTTTGTCGGGGGACGCGGTTTTTTTTGTGCAATCTGTTGAAAGCCGCCGCTTTATTTGATAATATATATTTATAATAAACTATCCTTAAAAAGAGGTAAAATTATGGATATCAAAAAGTGTTGGTACAAGGAAATGACCGTTTACCAGATCTGGCCCAGAAGTTTCAAGGACGGCAACGGCGACGGCATCGGCGACCTGAAAGGCGTGCTGGAAAAGCTTGATTATCTGAAATGGCTGGGTATCGACGCCATCTGGTTTTCGCCCGTTTACAAAAGTCCGCAATGCGACTTCGGATACGACATTGCCGATTATCGCAACATCGCGCCCGAATACGGCACCCTTGACGACTTTAAGGCGGTGTTGAAAGGATGCAAGGAAAGGGGCATAAAAGTCATAATGGACCTTGTCGTCAACCACACGTCGACCGAACACGAATGGTTCCGGAAGTCCCGCTTGGGCGGCGACGACAACCCGTATAAGGATTATTATTTCTGGCGCAAAGGCACGGGAAAGGACGGGAAAGGTTATCCCAACAACTGGACGTCATCGTTCCCCGGCCCCGCCTGGACGTGGGACGACGAAAGGAAAGAATATTATCTGCACCTGTTCGCCGTCGGACAGCCCGACCTGAATCACGATAACCCGAAAGTAAGACAGGAAGTCATCGACATTTACAAATACTGGCTCGATATGGGCGTGGACGGTTTCCGCGAAGACGTCATCACTTATATCAGCAAGGAAGAAGGACTGCCGAACGGCAATCCGCTTTCACCCGTCATGCGCGGCGTTACGCATTATAACAGGGGACCGCACCTTCACGAATATCTGCAACAGTTCAAAAACGAAGGCTGGGGCAAATACGACTGCATGACCGTCGGCGAAGCCCCCGGAATGACGCCCGATATCGCCCTCGAATTCATAAAAGAAGGCGACAAACAAGACCTTAATATGATGTTCCATTTCCAGCATATGGAAGCGGACTGCATCGGCAACGCCTGCGTGCACACGGGATTCAAACTCAAAAAACTTAAAAAAGTCATGTCGACGTGGCAGGACAAAATGTACGGCGTCGCGTGGAACGCAAACTATATGGAAAACCACGACCAACCCCGTTCGGTTTCCCGTTTCGGCGACGAAAAGAGATATCACGACTTGTCGGCGAAAGTGCTTGCAAACTCGTATTTCTTCCTGTCGGGCACGCCGTTTGTGTATCAGGGACAGGAAATCGGAATGACCAGCATATACCTTAAAAACATTCGCGATTACGTGGACGTTGCGGCGTTCTGCACGCACGACATAATGAAAAAACTCGGTCTTCCCGAAAAGCTCGCGATGAAAATGCTTGCATACGGCAGCCGCGACAATGCCCGCACCCCCGTACAATGGACGGACGGCAAGTGCGCCGGATTCACGACGGCAGACCGCGCCTGGTTCCATATCAACAAAAACTATAAGGATATCAACGTCGAAAGCCAGATTGACGACGAAAACAGCGTTCTTAACTACTATCGCGAACTTATCAGGATAAGAAAAGAAAACCCGATTATAATCTACGGCGACTACAAGTTGCATTATAAAAACAGCAAAAACCTGTGGGTTTACGAAAGGAATTACGAAGGGAAACGTATGCTTGTCGTGCTGAATTTCTCGGACAAAGCGGTCAGATTCAAGGCGCCCGAAGGCTTCGACCTTGAAAAGGGCAAGTTACTTATCGGAAACTACAAGGACAACAAAGTGGTAAACAACGGCTTTGTTACCCGTCCGTGGGAAGCAAGGACGTATATCTTCGGATAAACGGCAAAAAAACGAAAATGCGGGGGCTTTTCGGAGTCCCCGTTTGTATTTTTAAGATTATTTTGAAAAAAGTTGGAAATTTTCAATAGATAATCCGTATATAAAGTAGAGTCATGTTGAAAGAAAAGGTAGCGCGCGCTATCAGACAACTTAAAAAGGGCAAAACCGAGTATTTTGACGAGATTTACGATTTGACAAGGGCGTCGGTGTATTACGTGATACGCGGCGTATTGAAGGACAACTATCTTGTCGAGGACGCAATGCAGGAAACGTACGTCGCTTTTCTGAATTCGGTTGCGAAAATCGACGACGAGCAAAACCCGCTTTCGTACCTTTTGCAAATCGCGAAGAACAAGGCGCTGGACGAGGCGCGGCGAATGACAAGGGCTGCGGGCGCGAATATCGACGACGTCGAAATCGCGACAAGCGACGTGACCGTTTCGGATCTTCCGCTTCTCGAACACGCAAGGCAGAATTTAAGCGACGACGAATTCCGCATACTGGAACTCACGACGATTTACGGATACCGCCGCGTCGAGGTCGCAAAAATGCTTGGCGAACCCATATCCACGATAAACTGGAAATATAACAAGATTATCAAAAAAGTCAAAACGTTTTACGGCGAGGTTTATAATGAAAAATAAAAACAAGATTATAAACGAATTATACGAAAAGTCCCCCGACGTCAGAGAGAGAATCAGGAAAGACGTCGATTTTTCGCAGTTTGAAAAGAAGAACGCGCCCGCCGCAAAATCGTCAAACGGATTCAAGTGGGCGACGGCAGTCTTGTCCGTTGCGCTTATCGCGATGATTGCGGTGCTTGCGCCGATTATCGCAAAAACGTCCAAGCCCGGAAAATCCGGGAAAACCCCCGGCGTTTCGTACGCGTCGGACTACGTCGTGTTTATCGACGTCAACCCGTCCGTAAGGCTCGACGTGTCCGGTGGAGACGTCGTTACCGCGCAAAAAGGTATGAACAAAGACGGCGTGGTTTTACTTTATCAGGAAAACCTTGTCGGCAAAAATATCGACGAAGCGGCAACTTATCTTATTGAAAAAATGGACGAGGCGGGGCTTGTGAAAGATAAAGGCAAAGTCAGAATTTCCGTCGCCGACAAAAAAACAGGCAAGCGCATCGACGAAAAACAGCGTCACGCCTTAGAAGTCGTCAACAACCTGTTCCAAAACAAAAACAAGGACGTTTCCGCAATGATTTTAAGCGATAATGACATCGATGCCATCGAGGATTATTACGACAACAACAACGTCGGCGAGTACGAAAAGCAGATGGTTGAAGAGTTCAAGGCGAAATTACTGCTTGCAATCGACAAAAAAATCGGGCGCATCGACGAACTTCTTAATATATTGAAACCGTGGGAAAAAGACGAGCGCAAGGTGAAAAAGCTTGACCAAAACGACGCGGAAAAAGCCGCGCTTGAAGCAATCAAGGTTTATTGCGCTGATTATAAGGTGAATTACTACGAGGTCGCCAACGACGAAATCGCCGAGTTTTACGATGACCTTGTCGAAAAAAAGAAAGACCTTCAAGAATGTATCGACGACATCAACAATCCCGACGGCGACGACTCCTACGGAGAGATCCTGTCTGACCTTCTGGAAATCGTCAAGGAAGAACTTTTTGAACAAGAAGATTAAAAATTTTTCAAAAACGTTAGAATTTTTTAAGGGCTTGTCCGTATATTAAGTAGAATAAACAGGAGGTAACCCCTTATGAAAAAGAAAATAATATCAATAGTATGTGCGCTCGCTCTTATCGGAACGATGACGGCTGCGCTCACGGCGTGCGACGTCAAAGGCGGCGGTAACGCGGCGAAAGTCAAAGTCAACGCAAACGACGTATACGCGCTTTCCGCGCTGACCGGTGCGGAATATCTTGCTCAGACCGAAAGCGGCGCAACCGGCGCGGCGGAAACAACCCGCCCCGGCGTCATAACCGACGCGGACGTAAGCGGCATCAAAGACTGTCTTAATATGTTTGACGACATTCTTGCGGGCGGCGGAATCAGCCAGAACGTTGCAGAAAACACAGATAAAGACGGCGAATTCAAAGATTATCCTTTCGTCATGACGGTCACCGTCGGCAACACCGGTATCACCGCAAAAATGTATTATAAGGAAGTCAACACCGTCACCGAAACCGAAATCGACGACGGCGTCGAAGAAACCGAAGTGTCCACAACTTTGTCGGGCGTGATGGTATTCGGCGACCAAAAGTTTGACGTAACGGGCAAAAAGGAAATCGAAACCGAAGGCAACGAAAAAGAAACTTCCATCGAATTCACCACCAAAAGCATGACGAATCCCTTGAACTACGTCAAAATCAAACAATCCGTAGAAGTTGAAAATGGCGCTCAGGAAGTCGAATACGAATACGAAATCTACGAAAACGGCGAGAAGGTGCGCGAATTCAAGCTTGAAGTCGAAGACGAAAACGGCAAAACCGAAGTATCCTTCAAAATGGAAATCGAAAACGCCCCCGAAGAAACCGAATATAAAATTATCAAAGGCGACGTGGACGGAAAATTCAAAATCAAGTACGAAAAGGGCAAAGAAAAAGGCTTTATCACCGTTGAATCGGTTGAAGGCGGCTATAAACTCACCTACAACAACGACTACTCCGAAGTCATTTAATAAAACATAATTTTCCTTATCATTTATCCCTAAAACAAAAACAAAACCCTGCACCGCAGGGTTTTGTTTTATAAAGATTTATCAATAACGATGTTGTTATCAGATATAAATAGTCCCGTCCGTACAAACAACAGTGCACGTGTCTGATACATATTTTTTCCAAGTTTCGCTTTTTATTATTGCATTCCATTGCACTATTGTTCCATTAAATGTGATATTCACAAGCCTTCCGCAATTAGAGAAAGCATAGTTACCTATATTTGTTACCCCGCTACCTATAATTATGCTTGTAAGCCCAGAACATCCAGAAAATGTATAATCGCCGATGCTCGTTACGCTGTCTGGAACTGTTATGCTCGTAAGTGAGCTGCAATCCTGAAAAGCCCAACTGCTAAGGTTTTTCACGCCGTTGCCCATTGTTATTCTTGTGAGTTTGTCACAATTAGAAAAGGCGCCGCTTCCGATATTTGTAACGCTGTCGGGGATCGTTGCGGTTGTCAGCCCATAGCAATCAGAGAAAGCCTTGGCAGCTATGCCAAGCGTTCCTTCTTTTAATATAATCGAGGTATTGTTGGGCATTTTGCCTTTATACTTATAAACGACGTTTCCTACATATACAAGACCATCAGGTTGATTGTTATACCATGCTGTATTAGAGAAGGCGCTGCCCCCTATGCTCGTCACGCTGTCGGGGATTGTTATGATTGTAAGTCTCGTGCAGTCCAGAAAGGCATACGCGCCGATGCTCGTCACGCCATCGGGAATAGTGATAGTAGTAAGTCTGTTGCAGTTGGAAAATGCAGAGTACCCTATGCTCGTCACGCTGTCGGGAATAGTGACGCTCGTTAATCCGGAGCATTCAGAGAAGGCAGAATTATCGATGATATTTCCGCTTGTTATATTAACGACAAAAGATGTTGGTCTTGCTTGTCTTGCCACCGCGCTTACGCTTGTTGCAGAGCCTGTAATACTTTCAAGCATTGTACAGCCCAAAAAAGCGTAATCGGGAACGGTTGTTACATTGTCGGAAAGAACAAGATCTTTGATAAGTGAACCGTTCAAGAATAACTTTTTGTTGTTTGAACCATAGCTCATCAAGTTGCTCAATCCGGAGATATTGCACCAGGTCGTTAAGTCTGTGATATATATGTTTTCAATATTGCCACACCCATAGAAGGCGGCATCGTCAATGCCTGTCACACTGTCTGGGATTGTGATGCTTGTAAGTCCGGTGCAACCAGAGAAGGCAGCGTTGCCGATGTTCGTCACATTGTAAGGTATAGTTATGTTTTTAAGCCCAGAACAACCATAGAAAACGTTGCTGCCAATATTTTTAACGCCTTTGCCAATTGACAAACTCACCAAATCACTACAACCATAGAACGACTCCTCGCCTATGTTTGTTACGCTGTCAGGAATCGTAACGCTTGTTAGTTCCTGGCAATTGTAAAATGCATTTTTGCCTATGCTCGTTACGCTGTCAGAAAGTATTACGTCCTTTAACCCAATGCAATTATAGAAAGCGTAATCCCCGATGTTTGTTATTCCTTTGCCTATTGTCACGCTTGTAAGCTCTTTGCAACCAATGAAGGCAGAATTGCTGATATTATCTCCGCTTGTTATATTAACGACGAAAGATGTTGGTCTTGCTTGTCTTGCCACCGCGCTTACGTTTGTTGCAGAACCCGTTATACTTGTAAGTCCGCTACAACCATTGAAGGCATAACCGCCGATATTTGTTACACTGTCAGGAATCATGATGGTTGCAAGGCTCGTGCAACCGTAGAAGGCTTCAGCACCTATGGTTGTTACGCTGTCCGGGATCATTATGCGTTCCAGCCCGTTGCAATTAACAAATGCAGAGTTGTTGATGGAGATAGTATCTCTTTTTAAGGAAATCGAGGTGTTTTCGGGCATAGTGCCTTTATATTTGTAGGCAACCTTACCGGCATACACCAGTCCGTCGGGCTGATTGTCGTACCATGCTGTATTCAAGAAGGCAGAGTAACCTATGTTTGACACGTTGTCGCCTATTGTTATATTCACAAGCCCGGTGCAATCACGGAAGGCATCTTTGCCAATGCTTGTCACGCTGTCTGGGATTGTAATGTTTGCAAGATTAGAGCAGTCGGCAAAAGCAGAATCGCCTATGCTTGTTACGCTGTCGGGGATTGTTATACCGGTGAGTTTGCCGCAAAAACTGAATGAATAAGAGCCTATGCTTGTCACGTTATTTGGAATATTCAAGTTGCCTTCGATTTTATTTCCATTGATATACAAGGTTCTTAAACTTGTCAACAAATTGTTAAGCCCGCTTATTTTGCACCAACTTGCGATATCCCCGGTATAATATATATTCTCAAGCTTGGTGCAACCTGAAAAAGCATTGTAGCCGATGCTTGTTACGCTGTCAGGAATAGTGATGCTTGTAATACTGATGCAATCCTTGAAGGCGTTATCCCCGATACTTTTAACAGTTCGGGATTTGTATTCGGATGGAATAATTACGTTATTATCGGCGCAAGAGCCTATATCTGTGACAACGTAACCATAATAGATGCCATCTTTGTTGAATGAATATTCAAGCCCTTCGCTTGGAGACGTGTTTTGCGGCGGAGCGGGTTCGTCTTTTTTCTTGTCGCAGGCGATAAAAACAAACGACAAAAGGAGTGCCATTGTCAGAATGGCAAAAACAAGGAAGATTCTTTTTTTGTTGGATTTCATAACAAACCTCGCAAAAACTTATTGCAGGGTGTCAAAAATAAGCAAAATGTGTAACAAGTTTCCCCCGCGATAAATAAACCTTATTAGGTTTATTCCTGCCCATAATATCACCCTTTCGGCGAAAAGTCAATGTTTTGTGTTATAAGCAGTTTTCCGAAAGGATGTTAAAAGGACAACAGAGCGTGCCGCAACACAAAAAAGAGCCCTGCGCGGAAAAGGGCGCAGGGCACGAGTGATATAATTATGCGCAACGTGCCAAAGGCACACATTGCGCCGAAGGTGCATCGCTTTTGCCAAAGGCAAAAACATCGCGACATCGCTTGTATAAGGTGTTCATAACTTGCCGGAAGGCAAAGTTCATCGGCGGGGCGATTTCAGTCGGTTGGAAAACGGATTTCACAAATTCGCCGTCGGCGAATTTATTTCAGTGTAACGCCCGCGTTACATCTTGTCGGGGGCGGCGATGCCCAGAAGAGTCAAGCCCGTTTTGATGACTTGTTTCGTCGCTTTTGTGAGCAGGAGCATTGCGTTTCTTTGCGGTTCTGCCGCGTCGATAATGCGGTGCTCGAAGTAGAACTTGTTGTATGCCTGACATACCGCCATCACCGCGCGCGAGATATAGCACGGCTCGTACTTTTCGGCGGCGTCTTTGACTGCGTCGGGGAATGCCGCGATCGCTTTCACGACGGCGTTCGCTTCCGCATTGTCAAGGGCGGAGTAATCGACGTCCTTTGTGATTTCCGCACGGCTTAAAACGCTTGTGCAGCGCGCGTGAGTATATTGTACGTACGGTCCCGTTTCGCCCTCGAACGACAGCACGCGGTCGTAACTGAAAACGACGTCTTTTATGCGGTTGTTGTAAAGGGCGGAGAACACCACCGCGCCAACGCCGATATCTTCGGCAACCGCCGCTTTGTCGTCAAGACCTTTCGATTTTTCGTCCAGTATGGCGCGGGCTTTTTCCACGGTTTTGTTGAGGACGTCTTCCAAGAACACGACCTTTCCTTCGCGGGTGCTCATTGCGCCGTCTTCCATCGAAACCATACCGAAAGCGACGTGCTCCAAATCCTTGTACCAGTCGTAACCCATAAGTTCAACGACCTTAAACCACTGCTTAAAGTGCAGATTCTGCTGATAAGCCACAACGTACAGGCATTTATAAAAGTCGTAAGTTTTCTTGCGATAAAACGCCGCGGCAAGGTCGCGCGTGGCGTAAAGCGTCGCGCCGTCCGCCTTTAAGATCAAACACGGCGGCATATTGTATGCGGACAAATCCACAACCTTTGCGCCCTCGCTGTCTTTGAGCAATCCTTTTGCGCTAAGCTCGTCGATGACGGGCTGCATTTTGTCGTTGTAAAAGCTTTCGCCGGCGTAACTGTCGAAGGTGACTTTCAGACGTTTGTACGTCCTGTTTACTTCCTTCATCGTGATGTCTTTGAACCAGTTGAACAGGGCAAGCGCGTCTTTGTCGCCGTCCTCGATAAGTTTGAAGTAATGTCTTGCCTCGTCGTTCAGCGAGTCGTCCTTTTCGGCTTCTTTGTGGAAGCGGACGTAAATATCGAGCAGGGCGCGGATACCGCGTTTTTCGATGTCGTCTTTGTCGCCCCAGAGTTTGTATGCGACGATAAGTTTGCCGAACTGCGTGCCCCAGTCGCCAAGGTGATTTATACCGACCGCGCGGTAGCCCAGAAAGTTGAACGTGCGATAAAGCGCCGCGCCGATGACCGTCGTCATAAGATGGCCGATGTGGAAAGGCTTTGCGATGTTGATGGACGAATAGTCGATGCAGACGGTTTTACCTGCGCCGACGTCGGACGCGCCGTACTTGTCGCCTTCCGCGGCGACTTTGTCCAGAATTATTTTGTTGTACGCGCTTTTGTTAAGGTAAAAGTTGAGATATCCGTTTTTCGCCTCGACCTTATCGACAAATTTCGCAAGCGACGCAAGATAAAAGAAAGCGTCGGCGCGTTTTTTCGGCTCGGACTGACTGACGTCGTCAAAAAGTTTTTCAAACGGCTTTCCGAGTGAGGAAAACTCCGCGCGGAAATCGTCCTTTTCGTTTTCGGGCAAAAGATCGAGCAAAGAAGATTTGCTTTTTACCGACTCTCGCACGGCGGAAATCCTTTCGTGAATGCGGTTTATGCGTTTGAGTTTTGCGACGATATCGCTTGCAAGGTCTTCGGCGATTTTGTCGGGGGCTTTCCTTAACACCCTTGCGAAACGGAAGCACGGCAAGGAATAGTCGCCGTTGCCGCTTTCTTTGGGCACCGCAATAAGGGATTCGACGTCCTGCCGGTCGATGCCGTCGATGTTGATAAGTTGCGAAATCTCGTGTTTGTAATCCATAAGTTGCCTTTTTATTTGCTGTTATGCTTAAATAGTTTAAGTTATTTTATCATAGCAATTATATTTTGTAAACCAAAGTGCCGCCTTTCTCTTTACTACAAAATAAAAATGTTGTATTATATTTTCGACAAAAACAAGAGGTGTGATATGAAATTAGGCGTAGTCGGGCTTCCCAACGTCGGGAAAAGCACGTTGTTCAACGCAATTACAAATGCAGGCGCGATGAGCGCGAATTATCCTTTTTGCACGATAGAGCCGAACGTGGGCGTCGTCGCGGTGCCGGACGAAAGGCTTGAAAAACTCGCGGCGCTTTACAACAGCAAAAAAATCACCCCCGCAACCGTGGAATTCGTGGATATCGCGGGGCTTGTCAAGGGCGCGTCAAAGGGCGAAGGTCTTGGCAATAAATTCCTGTCGCACATCAGGGAAGTGGACGCGATCGTGCACGTCGTAAGGTGCTTCGACGACGAAAACGTAACGCACGTTTCCGGCAAGGTCGATCCCGTCGACGATATCGAAACCATAAATCTGGAACTTATTTTCGCCGATATGGAAACGGTGGAACGCCGCATCGCAAAGGCGCAATCTATGGCAAAGGGCGGCGACAAAAAGTTTATCGAAGAGGCAAATCTTTTAACCCGCATTTATAAATGGCTTGAAAGCGGCAAACCCGTAAGGACGATGGAACTGTCCGACGACGAAAAGGAACTTGTGAAATCCTTTTTCCTGCTCACCGACAAACCCGTCATTTACTGCGCGAACGTGTCCGAAGACCAGACCGGCGGAAACGAATATACGAAAGCCGTCGAAGAATACGCAAAGGCGGAAGGCAGCGAAGTCGTCGTGATTTCCGCAAAGATCGAGGAAGAACTTGCAAGCCTTTCCGACGACGAAAGAAAAGCCTTCCTTGACGATTTGGGAATCGAAGAAGGCGCGCTTCCGAAACTTATCACGGCGTGCTATAAACTCCTTGGTCTTATCAGTTATCTGACCGCCGGCGAAAAGGAAGTCAGGGCGTGGACGATCGAGCGCGGAACGAAAGCGCCGCAAGCGGCAGGAAAAATCCATTCCGACTTTGAAAAGGGGTTTATCCGTGCGGAAATAGTAGATTATCCTACGCTTTTGGAACTTGGCAGTTTCAACGCCGCCAAAGAAAAAGGCAAGGTGAGAAGCGAAGGAAAGGACTACGTAATGCAACCCGACGACGTGGTTTTGTTCCGGTTCAACGTATAATTTTTTCAAAATCCGAAACAATGAAAATCAAGACGCTCCCGAGATGTCGGGGGCGTTTGTTTTTGAAAAAGAAAAAATCCGTTCGATTTTTGTTTACTTATTATATTTACTTTGTTATAATCTTTTATATATTTTTTCAAACGAGGTATTTCCTATATGAACATGCTCGAAGTCGAAGCAAAATGGAATAAAAAATGGGAAGAGGAAAAAACCTATAAGTTCGATCCGTCGAGAATCGACAAGAAGTATTACGTCCTTGAAATGTTTTCGTATCCGTCGGGCGCAAAGTTGCACGTCGGACACTGGTTCAACTACGGACCGTCGGACAGTTTCGCGCGCTTTAAGCGTATGCAGGGCTACGAAGTGTTCCAGCCGATGGGATTCGACGCGTTCGGTCTGCCTGCCGAAAACTACGCGATAAAAACGGGTATTCATCCCAAAGACAGCACCCTGAAAAACATCGCGACGATGGAAAAACAGCTTAAAAACATCGGCGCGACATACGATTGGGATTACGAGGTCGTCACGTGCGATCCGAAGTATTATAAATGGACGCAATGGCTGTTTTTGCAAATGTATAAACACGATTTGGCATACAGAAAGGAAGCGCCGGTCAACTGGTGCCCGTCCTGCCAGACCGTTCTTGCGAACGAGCAGGTCGTCGACGGTTGCTGCGAAAGATGCGGCACGACGGTTGTCCGTAAAAATCTGACGCAATGGTTCTTCCGCATCACGAAATACGCCGAAGAACTTTTGAACGACATCGACAAACTCGACTGGCCCGAAAAAACCAAACTTATGCAAAAGCACTGGATCGGTAAATCCACGGGCGGCGAAATCGAGTTCCAAGTGAAAGACAAGGACGTCAGTTTCCGCGTGTTCACGACGCGCGCCGACACGATTTTCGGTATCACGTACGTCGTTCTCGCGCCCGAAAGCCCGCTTGTCGATAAGGTCGTCACCAAAGAGAACAAACAGATTGTCGAAGACTATAAATTGCAGTGCAGCAAAATTAACGAGATTGAACGTCTTTCGTCCTCGCGCGAAAAGACGGGCGTTTTCACGGGAAGTTACGCCATCAACCCGATAAACGGCAGGGAAGTCCCCATTCTCGTTGCCGATTACGTCCTTGCAAGTTACGGCACGGGCGCGGTTATGGGCGTTGCGGCGCACGACGACCGCGACTACGTTTTCGCGAAAAAGCACGGCTTGCCCATCGAAAGAGTAATAAAAAGCAAGGACGGCTCGCCCGACGATCTGCCTTATACCGACTACGGCATAATGTGCAACAGCGGCGAATTTGACGGTATGACCACCGAAGAAGGACGCGTCGCCGTCATCAAAAAACTTGAAAAAGAAGGGAAAGGGGAACTCAAAACCAACTATCGTCTGCGCGACTGGCTTATCTCGCGTCAGCGTTATTGGGGCGCGCCCATTCCCGTTATCCATTGTCCGCACTGCGGCGCGGTGCCCGTCCCCGAAAAGGATTTGCCCGTGGAACTTCCTTACAACGTCAACTTCACGCCCGACGGCGAAAGCCCGCTGAAAAAGTGCGACGAATTTATGAACGTGAAATGCCCCGTTTGCGGCGCGGACGCAAAGCGCGATCCCGACACGCTCGACACCTTCGTATGCAGCAGCTGGTATTATCTGAGATACGTCGATCCGAAAAACGACAAGGAAGCGTTCAGCCGCGAAAAGGTTGACAAAATGCTTCCCGTCGATAAATACATCGGCGGCGCGGAACACGCGTGCATGCATCTTTTGTACGCAAGATTTTTCACAAAAGCGTTAAGGGATATGGGATATCTCGACTTTGACGAACCGTTCAAGTCGCTTGTGCATCAGGGCACGATTTTAGGGCCCGACGGACAAAAAATGAGTAAGTCCCGCGGCAATGTAATTTCGCCCGACACTCTCATCGAAAAGTACGGCAGCGACGCTTTCCGACTTTACCTTATGTTCGGTTTTTCCTATGTCGAAGGCGGACCGTGGAACGATAAAGGGCTTGAAAGTATCCAGCGTTTCATGGACAGGGTTGAAAGGCTCGTGTGCCACAGCCGCACGTTCTCGTACAACAATAATCCTTTGACCGCTGCCGAAAAGAATATCGAATACGTCAGAAACAACACGATAAAATGCGTCACCGCCGACACCGAAAACTTTGCGTTCAACACGGCGATCGCGCGTATTATGGAATTCACGAACGCGCTTACCGATTACGAAAACAAAGTGTCCGACAAAAACGCCGTCTTTAAGGAGTGCGTCGAAGACCTTGTGAAAGTGCTTGCGCCGTTCGCGCCGCATTTCGCGGAAGAACTTTGGGAAATTCTGGGCAACAAAACCACGATTTTCAATACCGAATTCCCGAAAGTCAACGAAAAAGCCCTTATTAAGGACGAACTCGAACTCGCTGTGCAGATCAACAGCCGCGTGAAAGCGAAAATCGTCGTACCGTCCGGCGCGGACAAAGACGAAATCCAAAAAATCGCGATGGATTCCGATGAGGTCAAAGCCCTTCTCGACGGCGCGACCGTGAAAAAAGTTATCGTAATTCCCCATCGCCTTATCAACTTCGTAATATAGGAGAAAGATATGATTGATATTAACCTGATTCGCAGCAATCCCGACGCGGTGAAAGCGTCTTTGAAAAAGAAAGAATGTGACGTCGATTTTTCGGAACTTCTCTCGTGGGACGCCGAAAGACGCGCGCTTATTTCCGACGTCGAAAGTCTGAAAGCAAGAAAAAACAAGGTGTCGGCGGACATTCCCCGCTTGAAAAAAGAGGGCAAACCCGTTGACGCAATCTTTGACGAAATGAGAAAAATCGGCGAAGAAATCTCCGAAGACGATAAAAAAATCGACGATTTGCAGGAGAAAATCTTCAATTTCGTCGCGTGTCTTCCCAACCTTCCCGACGACGACCTCGTTGCGGGCGGCAAGGAAAACAACGCCGTACAAAAAGTCATCGGCAAAATGCCCGAATTCGACTTTGAGCCCAAAAACCACGTCGACCTTTGCACAAGTTTGAATCTCATCGACTACGAACGCGGCGTGAAACTGTCGGGCGGCGGATTCTGGATGTACCGCGGCGTCGGCGCACGGCTGGAATGGGCGCTTCTGAATTTCTTTATTTCGGAGCACCTGAAAGACGGTTACGAATTTATTCTTCCGCCGTTGCAACTCGGCTATAACTGCGGATTCGGCGCGGGACAATTCCCCAAGTTCTCGGACGAAGTGTATTGGCTTGACGTCGACGAAGACCGAAAGAAAAACCGCTTTATGCTGCCGACTGCGGAAACCGCTCTCGTGAATATTTACTCGGGCGAAATCATCGACGAAAGCAAACTCCCGATGAAAATGTTCGCATACACCCCGTGTTTCAGAAAGGAAGCGGGCAGTTATCGAAGCGAAGAACGCGGCATGATCCGAGGACATCAGTTCAACAAGGTCGAAATGGTGCAATATACCCACCCCGATCACAGCGACGAAGCCTTTGAAGAACTTGTGAACAAGGCAAGCGGACTCGTTGAAAAGTTGGGGCTTTATCACCGCATATCGAAACTTGCCGCGGGCGACTGCTCGGCGTCGATGGCGCGCACGACCGATATCGAGGTCTGGATTCCGTCGATGGGCATTTTCAAGGAAGTTTCAAGCGTTTCGAACGCGCGCGACTATCAGGCAAGAAGAAACAACACCCGTTTCCGCGACGCCGCAACCGGCAAAACCCGTTTCGTGCATACCTTAAACGGCAGCGGACTTGCGACAAGTCGCATCCTTCCCGCGCTTGTGGAACAATATCAGAACGCCGACGGCTCGGTCACGGTGCCCGAAGTTTTAAGGCCGTTTATGGGCGGACTTGAAGTAATCAAATAATAAAAAACAAACAAAAACGCATCGAAAAACCGCCGTACAACGGCGGTTTTTTTGCGTCCGAAAAAACGTTATAAATCGTATTTTTCAAAACTATTCGCGCCTTTTTTATACGAAAGCGCGGTGAGTCCTGCGCCAAAAATAATACCCGCAAACAAAATTACGAGTTTTGCGGCAAGGTGAGAGTCGTCCGTCGTCAGAAACACGTCTTTTACGACGGGTGCGTGTGCAAGCACGACGTCGATTGCGACGATTAAAAATCCGAGCGCGCTCGACAAGGCAAAATGTTTGCCGATTTTTTCGGGACTTTTATAATACGCCGTGAAAAACGACAGGTTGAATATGCCGAAATACAAAAACGCGATTCCGTAAAAAGCAAGCGACGGCATCGAGCCCGCCTGGTTTAAGGAAGTGTTCAAAACCGTGCAGCGAAGGACGGCAAAGGGAATCGTCGCGACAATCGTCAAAAGTTCAAAAATGCAGACGGTGAGTATCCTTGCGCCCACCAAATCGCGCTTTCTTACGGGCAGATTAAGGCTGTATTCCAAATCGTGATTTTCACGCGAGGAAAGACACATAAAAAATATGCCGAGCGTGGTGTAAAAAAACGACACGAGATATGGATAATTCGGAATAAGCAGCATGAAGGCAAACGACAAAAAAATGTAGTTCGTCGGGTGCGCCGCAAGACGGAATTCCTTGTAAACAAGATTTTTCATAATTCCTCCTTTTCAAGATGCACCATAATGTCTTCAAGCGATGCGTCGGTTGTTTCAATGTTCAAAACATCGGCTTTATCGGCAGAAATCAACACGCTTAACCCGTCTTTCAGCCGTCTCACGCCGTGCGAGCACGCTGCGATATCGTCCGTGAAAGCGTCCTTTTTAACGAATGCGAGTTTGTATTTTTCCTTGAACGTATCGGTGGGTTCGCTTGCAAAAATCTTGCCGTTTCTGATGTAGGTAATGTCGTCGGCGCACTTGTCGAGATCGGACGTTACGTGCGTTGAAAAGAGTATGGTTTTCCCGTCGTCTTTAAGCGACAAGAACACGTCCAGAAGGTCCTCGCGCGAGACGGGATCGAGCCCCGACGTCGGCTCGTCCAGAATCAAAAGGTCGGCGTTGTGCGACAGGGCAAGCGCCAGCGAATACTTGACTTTCATTCCTTGCGACAACGCCTTTACGGTTTTGTTTTCGTCCAGGTTGAATTTTTCAAGATAGCCGCGATACGCCGTGTCGTCAAAGTTTTCGTAAAACCTTTTCGTGACGGCGGTTATCGTTTTCAGTTTTTTCGTGACGTAATAATCCGCGCCGCCCGAAACATAGCCGACGCGGCTTTTGATCTCCTTTTCGTTTTCCGAAAAGTCCTTTCCGAAAAATTTTACCGTGCCGCCGTCTTTATGGACAAAACCCAGAAGACATTTGAGAGTGGTGGATTTTCCCGCGCCGTTTCTGCCGATAAATCCCATAATGCGGCCGCTCTCGACTGAAAAACTCACGTCGTCAAGGGTAAATGCGGGATAAACCTTCGTAAGGTGTTCAATTTCAAGAGTTTTCATTGTCGTTATTAAACACCTTGTCGACGTAACCCGAAAAGTATTGTTTCGGCGGAATGGCGATACCGCGCGCGGGATCTCCGAAAAGAATAAGCGTGTCGCCGGGCACAATGCCGAAAACGTCGCGCGCTTCCTTTGGAATGACGATTTGTCCTTTCTCGCCGACTTTTACCGTCCAGGCGAATTTGCCGTCTTTTTGCGATTTCATAATTACCTCAAAAGTATGAAAAGTATGATTTGTATAACTTATTTTACGCCGCGCATTAAAAATTGTCAATAAAAAAATAAAAAACCCCGCTTGCGCGGGGTAAAAAGGATTTATATTATCTGAATTTTTTGTTATCTGAAATTCACGACGTTTATCGGCTCTCCGTCAAGATAGGACAAAAGGTTCATAACCGCGGTGTCCATAAGGCGTTTTCGGGATTCCTTCGACGCCCAGGCGATATGCGGCGTGATGATGCAGTTGTCCGCGCGAAGAAGCGGATTGTCGGGTTTTATCGGTTCTTCCGACACGACGTCGACTGCGGCAAACGAAACTTTGCCCGAGTCGAGCGCGTCTTTAAGCGCTTGTTCGTCGATGAGTCCGCCGCGCGAAGTATTGATGACGATTACGCCGTCTTTCATCATATCGAAGGCGTTTTTGTCAAGCATTTTTTCGTTGTCTTTCGTGAGCGGGCAGTGCAGCGACACGATATCCGCGCGGGAGTACAATTCCGCAAGGTCGGCGTATTCGGCGATTTCGCTGTCCAACGACATTATTTTGTCGTAAACGATGACGTTCATGCCGAACGCGTTTGCGATCGTGCCGACGGTGCGCCCGATTCTGCCGTATCCGACAAGCCCAAGAGTTTTTCCTTTCAGCTCGGTAAGCGGATAGTCCCAGAAGCAAAAGTCTTTTGAATTTGTCCAGCGGCCTTGTTTTACGGCGTCGCGGTGGTGTCCGACGTGGTGGCAGCATTCCAGAATAAGCGCGAAAGTGAACTGCGCGACTGCCGCCGTGCCATAGGTAGGAACGTTGCAGACGGGAATACCGCGCTCGGCTGCGGCGACGGTATCGACGACGTTGAAGCCGGTTGCAAGCACCCCGATATATTCGATATTCGGGCAGGCGTCCAGAATTTCCTTTGTGATTTTCACCTTGTTCACGATGACCGCCTGATTATTGCCGATGCGTTTGACAACGGTGTCGAAGTCGTCGGGCGTTCTGTCGTACACGGTAAGCTCGCCGAGGTTTCTGAACCCGTCCCACGAAAGGTCGCCGGGGTTTTCGGTAAAACCGTCCAGAATAACGATTTTCATAAGTTCCTCCCTGAAAAAGTGCATAAAGTGCCGGAATTTGCAAAAACATTATTGCATTTTAATTGTACATTAAAAAGCGGGCGGTGTAAATACTCTTTTTCAAGAAAACGACAAAAACGGACGATTTTTTTGCAAAATTATCGAAAAAAATTGTCCTGTTACAGGACTTTTTTGCCTTTTGAATAAACTTCCGTGACTTTTCCGCGCTCGTCGACGACGTTGAACGACGCGTCATATCCAACGGAAAGGACGGGAATTTCAAGTCCCAAATACTTTCTCGGCGATTCGGTCGCGCAATAAACCGCCTTTTCAAGCAGCACGCCGTAGCGGACGATGATTTCAACCATCTTCGCGATGTTCGTCGTGCTTCCGGCAAGGGCGGATTTGTCTTTGAGATACGCCGCGGTGCCGTCGGCAATTACGGGCGTGTTTTCGCCAAGGATATATTCGCCGACAGGCGCGCCGCACGGGGCAAGGGCGTCCGACACAAGTATGATTTTTTCATATCCTTTGCACTTATAAATGAATTTGAAAAGGTTTTCGCCGATATGCACGTCGTCGGCGATGACTTCCGTATAAATATCGTCAAAGTACATCGCGCACTCGTTCAGCCCGAGATGTTTCGTGATTTTGCCGTCGACGCGGCGGAATCCGCTTGACGCGCAGTAAATATGAGTCGCTCCGTCAAGCCCGGCGTTTTTGCAGGCGATAATCTGATCGTCGATACTGTCGTCGTGTCCCGCCTGCGCCTTTATGCCGTTTCCGACGATTGCTTTTACGAGCGCGACCGCGTTTTTCGTTGCCGGACACAGCGTTACGATTTTAAGAACGTCCGCGTTTTTTTTGAAAAAATCCGCGTCCTTTTCGTCAAAGGAAGTCATTATGTTTTCAACGGGTTGCGCGCCTTTTTTCGCAATGCTTATGTACGGACCTTCGATATGCGCGCCCAGAATTTCCGCGCCCGACGGCGACAATTTTCTCAGTTTTTCAAAGGCTTTGTCAAGCGCGGGAAGCGGGGTTGCGACAAAGGTCGGAAGGTATGCCCCGATACCGTTTGAAAGAAGGTAATTTCCGATTTCCGACAATGCGTTTTCGCTAAGTTCCGTGACGTCGTGAGTCACCGCGCCGTGCGTGTGAATATCGACGTATGGCAGCGTAACGTATCGCGGCGCAGATTTTTCGCGCGTCTTTGAAACCTTTGATATTTTTCCGTTTTCAACGGTTATATCGACGGCGTTATCGGCGACTTTCCCGCCATAAATGAACTTTACGTTTTTAATTTCCATAATAAACCCCGTTTTTTGTCATAATTTGTAAAAATATATCGTTTCGGGCAGTTGCTCGAAATACAGCGAAACAGCGGCTTTTTTGTTGAAGTCGAGCGTCACGAGAGAGGCTGTTTCAAACTCGTATCTTCTGCCGTCCGAAAGGGAAAGCGCGCACGATTTTTCGTATTCTAAGGTGTCTTTCGGTTTCTTAAAAATTGCCGACAAAACGCCCGTCTTTTTTTCGACAAGGTTGTCTGTCGTACCTTTTGAAATCTCTTTTCCGCAAAATTTCACAGGGAAAGTCGGCGGCACGAGAAAGGTGAGTTTTGCGGCAGAAAACGTCGCGTTTGAAAAATGCAGCGCAAGACGGTTTTCTTCTTCGACGACGGATATTTTCACAAAATCCCCGTCGTATCCCGAAAAGTCGATATGCGCGGACTTTACCGAACACGACTTGGTTTTCACATCCGAAAGCGCGTACTCCCCGTCGACGTCGAACCGCGCGGTCAGTTTCCCGTTTTTCACGCCGAACTTTTTTTCGGCCTTTACCGATTTTATAAACGGAACGAGCGACGTATGATTGAAAACTTCCGTTTCGTCAAAAGAAAGTCTGACGCCGTATCCGCTGTCAACGATTTTAATCATACCGATATTTTACCCTTTTTGGGGGCGGTAGTCAAGGCGCGAAATCACGTTTGAACGAGTCTCGTCATATATTGAAAAAAATCGTCGGGGGAAAAGGGTGGACAGATGCCGCGCGGAAGTCGATTTATCTCGGCTGAAAAAAAACTTTGAAACGATAAAAGAAAAATGCGACGACGTGTTTGCCGTCGTGAAAGCGAACGCGTACGGACACGGCGCGACGGAAGTCGCGAAAACTCTTGAAGAAAGCGGTTGCAAAAAATTTGCCGTGGCGTCGGTGTACGAGGCGGAAAGTTTAAGGAAAAACGGGATAAACGGCGAAATCGCGATACTCGGCTTTTGCGAGGATTTCGGGCTTGCCCGCGAAATTGCCGCCCGTCCGCTCGTATACGACGAACACACCCTTCGTCTTGCAAAAAAGTACGACGCGGAAGTTTTCGTAAAAATCAATACGGGAATGAACAGGCTCGGGTTTTCGACAATCGGAGAAACGGCGTCCGCCGTGAAAAACTTGCGGGTGCTCGGGGTGTTCACTCATCTTTCGTCGGCAGACGGCGACGACGCAACCGACCGCCGCATTACCGAAGCTCAGATAAAAAACTTTATGGAAGCGGAACTTGTCATCAAAAACGAAAAGGACGTCCCCTTTTATGCCGAAAACAGCGCGGCGCTCATAAAGTACGGCAGATTTTTCGACGGCGCGAGAATCGGAATCGCGCTGTACGGCGTAAACCCCGTTCCGGGCGACAAAACACCGCTTTTGCCCGTGATGACTTTTCGCGCGGCGGTAATTGCGATAAACACGGTGAAAAAGGGCGACTTTATCGGGTACTCGCGCGGGTATCGGGCGAAAAAAGATATGCGCGTCGCGATAATATCGACAGGTTACGCCGACGGACTCCCGCGGGCGTTGTCGAACAAGGGAATGATTTTCTGCAACGGGCAATTTCTGAAAATCGTCGGAAAAGTTTCGATGGACAGCGTTGCCGTTGACGCGGGCGACGCAGACGTGAAAATTATGGACGAAGTTGTCGTTTTCGGCGACGAGATAACGGTCACGGACGTCGCAAACCGCGCGGATACTCTGCCGTACGAGATTCTGACGGGCGTTTCGGAAAGGGTGAAAAGGGTTTATAAAAACCCGTAATGCCGAAGGCACAAAAAAGCCCCGCGAAAGCGGGGCGTTTTTAACGGATTATTACTTTTATTACTTGTTGTTTTTGATGAAATCTTTAAGTTTTTTGGTTTCCATCTTCCAGTAAATCGTCTTAATCGGCGGGCAGATCGCAAACAGGAATCTTGCGAATGTGAACAGTCCGCAGGGGTAAACGTATTTCTTCTTGCGTTCGATACCCTTTACCATTTTCTTTGCCACGTGAGCGGGGCTTTGTACGGGGAAGGGTTTCTTGAACTCCTTGGGATTTGCGGTTTTGAAGAAGTTCGTATTCGTTGCGACGGGATACAGACAAGTCATCGTCACGTTTTCGGGAAGTTCCAGACGAAGACCTTGCTGGAAGCCTTGCGTGCCGAACTTCGACGCCGAATACACGCAGTAGCCGGGCATAGCCATCTGACCGATTGCGGAAACGGTGATGCAGAAGTGTCCGTCGCGGCCTTTTAAGAAATCAAGGTATTTGCCATAGGTATACATCGGCGAAATCGTATTGACCTGAAACATTCTGTTGACGCGATCCCAGTCGGCGTAGTTGTACTGTTCGTAATAAGGGAAGCCGGCGTTTGCATAAAAAATGTCGATTGTGCCGAGTTTTTCTTTTGCGACCTCAAAGATTTTGTCGACGCCTTCCTTGTTGCCGACGTCGCATTGCATGGGGAAGACCTTGCTTTGGTCGAACGTGGAGATGACGTCCGTTTTAAGGTCGACGGCAAGGATTTTGTTGTTGCCTTGCACAAGAAGTTTCAATGTTTCGAGACCGATACCGCTGTTTGCGCCGGTCAGAACGATTTTTTTACCGGTAATCATAAATTTGCTCCGTATTATTTTAATAACAACATAATAGCACAACGCCGAAAAAATGAAAAGCGTTTTGAAAAACGAAATTGCCGCGGGGCGCTAATTTCCCGCAAGATTGTTTGACTTTAATATAAAATATTTATATAATAAATAAAAATCGGAAAAGGGAGAAGAAAAGACGATATGCTGACCGTAAATTACGTTGACGACGACGATGAATTGATGAGAATTTACGACCGCGCGGGGGTAACGGGTGCAAACACGAGCGGTATCAACGCGGTGCTCTTCGACGACGACGAGGGCGTTGGCGTATGCAAAATGGTGCTTCGCGACGAAGGGATCCTTATTGTATCTTTCGACGTCGCAAAGGACAAGGCGGAAGATCCGTCTGTTTCCGACTTCTTTTTCAGGACGATTCTTTTCAAACTGTCGATGAGCGAAGTCAATATTCTTATTGCACCCGACGACAGGCTTGAAAAATTCGGATTCAAAAAACAAGGAGATTTGATGGTTGTTGCCGCGCGGGACGTAGTTTTCCCGTCGTCTTGCGGCGGAAATCACCAAATCGATAATTAACCGAATAAAATCGGCGTATAAAGCGTCGATTTTTCCATTAAGGAGCATATATGGAAGAATTTGCAAAACCAACCAACTTTATTGAAGACATCATTGACGCCGACCTTAAAAGCGGCAAGCATACGTTCATAGCGACGCGTTTCCCGCCCGAACCGAACGGGTATCTGCATATCGGCCACGCAAAAGCCGTCTGCATAAATTTCGGCATTAAGGAAAAATATCACGGCACGTGCAATCTGCGTTTCGACGACACCAACCCGTCGAAAGAAGACGTCGAATACGTCAACAGCATTCAGGAAGACATAAGGTGGCTGGGTTTTGAATGGGACGCGCTTTATTATGCGTCCGATTACTTTGAAAGAATGTATTCGCTTGCGGAAGGGCTTATCGAAAAAGGGCTTGCGTACGTCTGCGATTTGTCCGCGGAAGAAATCAGCAAAACCCGCGGCACGCTTACCGAGACCGGCGTAAACAGCCCGTACCGCGACAGAAGCGTGGAAGAAAACCTGCGACTTTTCAGGGAAATGCGCGCGGGAAAATACGACGACGGCGAAAAGGTTCTCCGCGCGAAAATCGACATGGCGGCGAACAATATCAATATGCGCGATCCCGTCATTTACCGTATCGTGAAAGCGCCGCACCACAGACAAGGCACAAAGTGGGTGATTTATCCCATGTACGACTTCGCGCATCCTTTGGAAGACGCGATCGAGGGTATCACGCACAGCTGTTGCAGTCTTGAATTTGAAGATCACCGACCCTTGTACGACTGGGTTGTCGAAAAGTGCGGATTTAATCCCCGCCCGAGGCAAATCGAGTTTGCAAGGCTCAACCTTACCCACACGATTATGAGCAAGCGTTATCTTCGTCAGCTTGTCGAAGACGGCGTGGTCGAGGGGTGGGACGATCCCCGTATGCCGACGTTAAGCGGTATGCGCGAAAGGGGATATCCCGCGGAAGCCATCCGCGATTTTTGCTCCCGCATCGGCGTGGCAAAGGCAAACAGCGTCGTCGATATCGCGCTTCTGGAACACTGCGTCCGCGAAAACCTTAACGAAAACGCAACGCGCGCAATGGCGGTTCTGAAACCGTTGAAACTTATTATCGAAAACTATCCCGAAGGGGCGACGGAAACCGTCGAAATCGAAAACAATCCCAACAAAGAAGGCGCGGGCACGCACACCGCGACTTTCAGTCGCGAACTTTTCATCGAAGAAAGCGACTTTTCGCTGAATCCCCCCGCAAAATATTTCCGCTTAAAACCCGGCGGAATGGTAAGGCTCAAAGGTTCGTACATCGTCGAATACGCCGGTTGTGACGTCGACGAAAACGGCAACGTCAAAGAAGTGCGTTGCAAGTATATCGAAGACAGCAAATCGGGCGGCGCGAACGCGGGCATCAAGGTCAAGGGCGTAATACACTGGGTGAACGCAAACGACTGCGTCGACGTAACGGTAAATCGTTTCGATTATCTTATCAACGACGTCGAAGGCGACCTTATGGATCGCGTCAACAAGAACTCGAAGACGGTTGTCCGCGCGAAAGCCGAAAAATTCATCGTCGAAAACGCAAAGGCGTACGACCGCTTCCAGTTTATGAGACAGGGCTATTATATGGCGGTAAGCAATTTCGACAAATTCGCGCCCGTGTTCAACGAAGTCGTGGGGCTGAAAGACAGCTTCAACAAATAAGACAAAAAAAGAAAAACGCCGTCAACTTTTTTACGAAAAGCGTTGATATGTAAACTATTTTAGTTTATAATAGTTAAGAAGTATCTTGAAACCACGTACGGTTTTTTCGTGATTTCGACCATTGTTTAAGGAGATAAATTATGGCAGTATGTAAAACTTGCGGTTCAGTAGTCCATCAGGGCGACTCGTTCTGCCCCGTTTGCGGACAAGGCCTGTTCAACCCCGAAGACGCGCTTATCTGTTCGGCTTGCGAAACGCCGAATGCGCCCGGGACGCGCTTTTGCAAACATTGCGGCGCGGTGCTTCTGAGAAAGCCCAAGACGGTTCAATGTCCCGTATGCGGCAGCGAAAACGCCGAAGATGCCTTATATTGCACGGCTTGCGGCAGCGAAATGCCCGGCGATTTCGAAAAAGAGTTCGAGGTGGAAAGCATCGAAAGACTGCAAGCGGTTTTGCCTCTCATCCACTCTTATGCCGAAAAGTTCAATGGCGAATTTGACAAACTTTCCGAAGAAGAATTGAAAAATTCCACGTACGTTTGCCCGGTATGCGGCAAGCGCAACAGCATTTCCGACGAAAAGTGCCGTCGTTGCGGCAGAGATAAGAACAGAAGTCTGTACCTTGCAAGCAAGCAACGTATTCCTTCGTTCGAAGACGCCGTCGAGGTGCCCGACGTACCGCACACTCCCGTGGTCGAGCCCGTATTCCCGGTGAAAGCGGACAAAAAGCCTGAATTTATAAACGGTAAAAAGTCTGCCGACAGCAAACCCGTAAGGGGCGGCGGACAAACCGGTTACGCAGGCGGCTATGCTTATTCGGGCGACGGATTTATGCAAAATTCGCCCATAGTACAGCCCCTTGCAATCGTTCCGTACGTCACGCAGGAACAGCCCTTGTGGCAGTATGCGTCCAAGGCGGATTATGAAAGAATGCGTCGTAATAACGCAAAAAAATAACGGGGGAATTATGGATAAAAAAACAGAAAACGTTAAAAACGAAAAAGTCGTATTTTACGCTCCGTTGCCGGTCAACAAACCGTATCCTATCATAAGGCCCAGCGAAAAAATCCAACTTCAACCCACGGTAAATCCCGTTGCGATCGTTCCTTACCTGTCCGCGGGCGAGGAAGAAGAAACCGTCGCGCAGTCCGCGGCGGAACAACAGACCGTTGCCGCAAGAAAGACGGAAAAACGCGCGTCGGCACGTGTGTCGGGCGTTCTTATGCTTATCATCGCCACGCTGTCGATAATCCTGTTCGGGTTGTCGTTCGCGGCGAAATATCCCATTGCGGGAGCGGAAAAATACATCAGCCTTAAATACTTTGCCGATATGTTCGACGTGATGCTCAAAACGCACGAATTTGCAAAGTTCGACGTTGTTTTCGCGCCGTATCTTATCGCCGTTGCCTACGTTGCGATAGCCGTCAACTTCATTTTGTCGATAATCGCGATTTCCACGGGAAAGAGAATGGGATTTACCCTTTGCGCGGTCATAGCATTTCTGTGCTTTGTCGTCGCGGCGTTTTATGAGATGAAATTCTTCTCTCAGATCAAAAATCTGGGCAATCTGCTTTCGCGCGATTGCGGTTGGCCCTCGATAATGCTGATTATTATCGGCGGCGCAAACCTTGTGTTCGCATTCGTCTGCAACATTATTTGTCCTAAACACAGAATTCAGGAAACTGTCGAGTTTTAAGCGGAGGTTATATAATGAAAAGAAAAAACAAAAAAGTAGTTGCCGAATCTTTGCCCGTGAACGCGGAAGAAACCATTAAAAACGCCCGCGCGGAAATGAAGGACGAAGATTTTTCGGAACTCAGAATTCAAAAGTCCGAAGCAACGCCCATTCCGCAAGGGAAACCCGCGGCGGCTGCTCCCGCTCCGCAAAACGCACAAAAAGTCCCGCCCGAGGTTGCAAATCCCGTCGAATATGCGGTGATGCGTCCCGTGGCAGGCGGTCTTCAACCCATAATCGCACCCCGCGGTCAGGTTCAACTTAACCCCGTCGTAGTGCCTGTGGCGTTCGTGCCGTACGCAACGCAAAACCAACCCGTTTTGCAAATCGACAATAAACCCAAACAGCAACAACCGCTGCCCGAAGTCAAGGATCAACCCCTTGATAAAAAAGCGGCGCGCGCGGCGAAACGCCGCGATAAAAAGCCCGAGTTTGTCGGGGATGACCTTTCCGCAGAAAATGCAATCAAGAAAACGAAAGCCAAAAACCGCGCGTTTGCGGCAATCCTTTTCGTTATCACCCTTGGATTCTTTGCGTTTGTCATTCTCAACCACTTCGCGGCACAACTTAAAATCACAAGCCTTGCGCTTGCCCCCGGCGAGCCTGATATCATTGCCGGCTGGATGAACTTCAATACAAGCAACCTTATCGCACAAGTTCCGTTGTTCCTTTACACCGTGGTATGCGCGATTGCTCTTGCGACGCTAATCGTGGAATTCGTGGGGCTTTGCAACGGTCATGGATACCACATCTGGATTTCCGCGCTTATTCTGTTCGTATTGACGGTGGCGGGCGCAGTTATTTGTGCAACCGTTCCCGCATTCAAAGCGCTTAACGTTCCTTTGAACCCGATTGCGAAGGGCAGTTTCGTATGGCGTCTTGCGATGGTGTCGGTAGTATTTTTGATTTTCGCGCTTTGCTTCATTCCAAGGAAGCCCAAGTTCGATAACGACGACGATTTAAGCGATTTGATTTAACAAAAGTCAAAGAAAAATCCCGCGGATTCCGCGGGATTTTTGTTTGCGCTTTTTCGTTTTGTATTATCTGTCGGAACAATTATTTATTAAAAAATATCGTTTCCTTTTGAGTCCACGCCGACGACGCACTCGAACCCTTCGACTTCGAGTTTCGTTACCGCTTCCGACAAAAGTTCCGGAAAAGCGATGACTTCCGCCGACTTTATCGCCGATTTATAAAACGCGCCCGCTCCGCCGATTGCGACGAAGTAAACCGCGCCGTTTCGTTTTATCGCGTCGATTACCGCGCGCGTGCGCGCGCCTTTACCTATTATACCTTTAAGTCCCGCGTCCAGCATATCGGGCGTATAAACGTCCATGCGTTTCGACGTCGTGGGGCCGCAACTGCCGTATGGTTCGCCGTCTTTTGCGGGAGTCGCGCCCGTGTAATAGACAAACGAATTCCGAAGGGGGAAAGGCAAAGGTTCATTGTCTTTCATAAGGGCGAAAATCTTTTTGTGAGCGGCGTCGCGCGCCGTGTAAATCGTGCCGCTTATCGACACGATATCGCCCGCATTCAGCGTTTTCAGTATTTCAATATCGCTTGTATCGACCTTAATCATTTATCCCTCGATTATTCTTTCGCCGTGGCGCGAGCAATGGCATTGTACGGTGACCGCGACGGGCAGTCCCGCAATGTGGGTGTTTTCCGTTTCGATAAACACGCGAAGGGCGGTAACGTCGCCGCGGAAGCCTTCCGCGCCGATGCCCAGAGCGTTGATTTTTTCAAGCATTTCCTTTTCAAGGGAAGAAAGATATTCGTCGGGGTTTTCCTTGTCCAGGTCGTTCAAAAGGGCGTGCTTGCTCATAATCGCCGCCTTTTCCATCGTGCCGCCGACGCCGACGCCCAAAATCACGGGCGGACACGGGCAACTGCCTGCGTCTTTCACCGTTTCCACAACCTTGTCGACCACGCCCTCGACGCCGTCCGCAGGAGTTAACATAAAAAGCCGCGACATATTCTCGCTGCCGAATCCTTTCATCATGCAGGAAACTTTCACTTTGTCGCCTTTCACGATGCGCGTGTGGATAATCGCGGGGGTGTTGTCGCCCGAGTTTTTGCGGGAAAGCGGATGCACGGACGATTTGCGGAAGTTTTCATACGCTTGTCTTACGCCGTCGTTTACGGCGTCTTCGACGTATTTCCCGGAAAGCGCGACGTCTTGTCCGATTTCCAGGAATACGACGGCAAGCCCCGTATCCTGACATACCGGCGAGTTTGTATCCCGCGCGATTTCGGCGTTTTCGGTCAGGACTTTCAGCGCGAAACTTTCGCGTTCGTTTGCGCCTTTTGCCGCTTTCAGACGGCAATATACCTTTTCGTCAAGGTGCGTTCCGATGTTTTCAAAAATTTCCCTGACCGCGTTTTCGATTTTTATCGTGTCGATTATCATACTTCACCTTTTTACCGATATAGTATAACATAATATCGCTTGTAAAGCAAAAAAAACCGTGATACAATATTAAACGAGGTTAATATGTCACTGAAAATAATGTCGATCGCCAGCGGCAGTCACGGGAACTGCACTTATATCTCGTCGGAAACGACGCATATCCTTGTGGACGCAGGGGTAAACTTGAAAAGAATTTCAGACGCGTTGAAGACAATCGGCGTGGGGATTACGGATTTGTCGGGAGTTGTCGTCACGCACGAGCACGACGACCATATTTCGGGACTTTCCGCACTTTCAAACGCCGGCGTCAAGGTGTACGCGCACGAGAGGGTTATGCCGCATATCGCGCGCCGTATAGGGCCGATTCCGTTTGAAAACGTAGATTTTTTCGACGCGGGGTTTGAAATCGGCGATATTGCGGTTTATCCTTTCAGAATACCGCACGACACGGTATATCCGCTTGCGTATACGTTCGTGTCCGGCGGCGCAAGGGTTTCCGTCGCAACCGACATCGGTCATATAACCGAAGGAATTTTAAGTAATTTGAAGGGTAGTCAGGTAGTATTGCTGGAAGCGAATCACGACGTGGAAATGCTGATGAAAGGCTCGTACGCGCAACGGCTTAAAACGCGTATTTCGGGCGCAAACGGGCATATTTCCAACGATTGCGCCGCAAACGTCGCGACCGTCCTTGCACACAGCGGGCTGAAAACGCTGATTCTCGGGCATATGTCCGAGGAAAACAACTGCCCGGAACTTGCTTTTTCGACGGTATTGTCCGCCCTTGACGCAAACGGGTTTTCGGACAAGGTCCGCGTCGAACTTGCATATCAGAATAAATGCGGAGAACTTATCGAAGCCGATGAAAAATAAGAATTTCAAATTTTCAAATACGGGCAACGCGTTTCTCGTTGCGTTTGCGACCTTTTACGTCCTGAGCCTTATTTATGAATTCTCTTTCCGTTTCACAAGCGGAATGAGCGGGGCGGCGGCGTGGTGTCAGTATCTTATCAACCCCGTTGCGTTCATAGGCTCGATGCTCGTTTACGCAAAGCGTAAAAACGTCGACGTCGTGTCCGCGACGAAACTCGACAAAAAAATCGGGCTGAAACAAATCGGCATACTTTCGCTGTTGTCGGTATGCTGCATTATGGCGTTTTTGCCCGTGTCGAACATATTTTTGGACATACTTTCAAGGCTCGGGTTCGATATGAGCCTTAATATCGTCGATACGACGGCATCGGTCGGCGCATACTTTTTGGGACTGTTACTGCTTGCGGTTCTTCCTGCGTTTGCCGAAGAGTTTCTGATGCGCGGCGTCGTCCTGAACGCGGCGTCGAGAAAGCGCGATTATTCCTATGCGATACTTATCACCGCGGGTATGTTCTCGCTCATGCACGGCAACCCGATACAGACGGTGCATCAGTTTTTGCTGGGCGCGGTGCTTGCCTACGTCGTGCTTGTGTCGAAGTCGCTGTGGGCCGGGATTTTCCTGCATTTCTTCAACAACTTTTTAAGCCTGACGCTGGAATATCCGTACGAAGCGATTATGAAAAATACGAGCTTGGGCTCGATGCACGTCGGATATCGGTATCTCATCTGGATTGTGGCGATACTCTTGGGCGGCACGCTTGTCGTATATCTTCTGAAAAAGTTCACGAAAGTAAGCGCGCCGAAACGCGTTGAAATTTTGCCGGATAACGCCGAAGTCATCGACGTTTACGAAAATAAGGACGGCGTTTATTCCACTGAAAAGACCTTGTCCGTTAAAGCAAAAGAAAGCAAAAACGACTTTGCGGCAGCATTTAGGGATTTGTGCGGAATTTTCAAAAAAGGCGGATTAAAGGCTGCTTATAATAAGATAAACACCATAATCCGCGATATTACGCCCGAAGACGACGAAATGACCGAGATGTCGCGCGAGGACTTTTTCCCGTCGAATATCAAGCTTGTTTACGTCATTCTTGCGGTAATCTGGATTATCTCGCTGGTCAGCGGATTTTTGAATTGATGACAAAACGTTTCGCAAAAAACGGCATATACGCGTTCTCGATGCTCCTTATCGCAATCTTCCGCATTATGGTTTCGGAAGGGGTTTTGTCGGGGTTGTCCGTGCTCGGTTCCGACGCCGTGTGGAGCGTCGTCGTGCAAGTCGGATTTATGGGCGTCGTGCCGCTTTTACTATACGTAATATATCTTAAATTTTCCCGGGACAAGCACGCAATAAAAACAATCGCGGCGGAGTTCAAGTACGATTCGTTGCCCGCCGGGAAAAGTTGGCTTTATATTTTCCTGATTTCGATTTTCGCAACCTTTATGGTGACGTGTTTGTCAAACGTCTGGTACAATCTTATTTCGGTTATCGGCTACACTCCCTCGGTTTCAAAACCGCTTGTTTACGAAAACGCAGGCGTACTCATTGCGGATATCGCGCTCACGGCGATTCTTCCCGCGACGTTTGAAGAGTTCACGAACCGCGGACTTTGTTACGGCGCAAACGAAAACGCGCGGTTTCCGACTTTTGCGATAATTCTTTCGGCACTGATGTTCGCGCTGATGCATACGAACGTCACGCAGGTGTTTTACACGTTCTTCTTCGGGCTTATCACGGGCGCGCTCGTTTACGTCACGAAAAGTATATATCCCGCGATGTTTTGCCATTTCGTCAACAACTTCGTTGCGGTGATGCGCGATTACGGACGGCAAACGGGAAAAGGCTTCGATTTTCTGAACAAGGCGTACGGTTTTCTGCTTGGCACGACCAAAGGCGGAATAATCGCCACGATATTGTTTATACTCGTTGCGTTTTTGATGTTCGTACTGTTTTTGAAGATGTCGGTTATCGAGAGCGACAACAGGATCGAAAAAGGCAAGGAAGTCGCGTTTTGTAAGGAAGAGACCGCGCGGCTTGACAACGCGCCGCTGTATTTTGCGATAACGCTGAATACGCTTATTACGATATTTACCTTTGTATGGGGGGTTATAAGATGAAAATCAACGTCGTGTGCGTGGGCAAGATAAAAGAAAAGTATTTTACGGACGCGATAAACGAATACGCAAAAAGAATTTCAAGGTTTGCGGAGTTCAAGGTTATCGAGTGCGCGGAATTCCCCGTGAAAAACCAAAGCGCGGCGGAAGTATTGCAGTCTGTCGAAAAGGAAGGCGAGAAAATACTCGAATGTGTCAAAGGATATGTCATATTGACAGCGATTGACGGGAAAATGCTGGATTCCGTGGAGATTTCGCGGTTAATGAGTGTCAAAATGACAGAGGGCGTTTCCGAGATAACTTTTGTCATCGGCGGCAGCAACGGCGTGAGCGACAAAGTGAAAAACCGCGCCGATTTCAAAATTTCTTTCGGGAAAGCGACTTATCCCCATCAACTTATGCGCGTGATTTTGTCGGAGCAGATTTACCGCGCGTTTTCGATAATGAACAATCTGCCGTACCATAAATAACTTTTATTATTACTTCAAATCAGGTCAAACGAAAAAGTTTTTTCATATTATGTCGTATGATTTACGCGTACGACGATTTATTGAACGACCTTAAAACAAGAAAAAATTATTTTTCAATCGGACAAAGCGTGTTTTCGCGCGAAATTTTCGCATTTGTTAAAGGACGGGGGAATCCGCACGCGCTCATATTCGGCGGGATTCACGCAAGAGAGTGCGTTACCGCCGACGTCGTGATGCGGCTTTACGATAATTACGACGAAAGTTTGCCGGCGATATGTTTCGTGCCGCTTGTAAACCCGGACGGCGCGATGCTTGTGAAATATTCGCTTGACGGGGCGGAGTTTTCGTCGCGCGAATTTTTGAAACGAGTGAATAATAATTCAACGGATTTTTCAAAGTGGAAAGCAAACGGGCGGGCGGTAGACCTCAACGTCAACTTCGACGCGGACTTCGGAAAAGGCGAAAGCAACGTGTTTTATCCCGCGCCCGAAAACTACGTCGGTGAGCGTCCGTTTTCCGAGCCCGAAACGCTTGCCATGAAGAAATTGACTGAAAAATTCGGCTTCAAAGCGGCGATGTGTCTGCATACGAAGGGAAATCTTATCTATTATGGCTATAAAAAATTGAAATGTTATAAAAATTATGTTAAAATGATTGCAGCCGCAACCGGACTTCCCGCCGTGACAAGCGACGGCAGCGCGGGCGGTTACAAGGACTGGTTTTTGAAAAACGGCTTTGGATTTTCGATAACGGCGGAACTCGGCGACGATTGTCTTTTTCACCCGATTTCACGCGATTACACGGCGGAATTTACGAAAATCCTTGAAAACACGCCGAAAATACTTGCAAAAATCGGTGAAGAAATATGGATGAAAAGTTTATGCGCCGCGCAATCGAGCTCGCAAAACAGGCGGAAACTTTCGACGAAGTCCCCATCGGCGCGGTCATCGTCCTGAACGGAGAGATCGTCGCGGAAGGCAACAACAGAAAAGAACGGGACAATTCGGCAATTTCGCACGCGGAAATCGTCGCGCTTAAAAACGCCAACGAAAAACTCGGCTGGTATCTTTCGGACTGCGAAATGTACGTTACGCTCGAACCGTGCGCGATGTGTGCGGGCGCGCTTATAAACAGCAGGCTGAAAGCGGTTTACTTCGGCGCGTACGACCAAAAAGCCGGCTGTTGCGGCACTCTTTACGACCTTCCGACGGACAAGCGGTTCAATCACAGACTCCACGTCGAAGGCGGCATCTTAAAAGACGAATGCGCCGCGCTCCTTTCGGAATATTTCAGAAAAAAACGCAAAAAAGACAGCGACATACAAGGTGAAAAATGATTATTATCGGTCTTGGCAACAAAGGACTTTCCTATAAAAACACATATCACAACATGGGTTTCGACGTCGTGAGCAAACTCGCGAAAGAGCTGGGCGTCAGGTTTTCGCATACCGAGTGCAAGGCAAAAACCGCCGTTACGAACGTGAACGGGAAACGCGTCGTCCTTGCAAAACCCGAAACGTATATGAACCTTTCCGGCGAGTCGGTCAGGGAACTTATGGGGAAATATAAGGAAACGGCGGACGGCATAATCGTGATTTTCGACGATATCGACATCGCAATCGGCACGATCCGCGCAAGGAACGCGGGAAGCGCGGGCACTCACAACGGAATGCGGAATATCGTGGAATGCTTGAACGGCAATACTGCTTTCAAGCGCATCCGCATCGGCACGGGATTCGACCACGGCAACGTGCCCCTTTACAACGTCGTGTTGTCGAAAGTTAAGGGCGAAAACAAAACGCTTGTCGACGCCTCGACCGACTTTGTCGCAAACGAACTTTTGTCGTTTTTGAAAGACGGCGACTTTGACAAACTTATGAGAAACGTCAACGGATTTAAGCCCGAATGACGAAAAATATAAAAACGAAATGTACGACTTTTTGAGACTCGAAAACTTAAAAGGCGACTTCAAAAACCTTCTCGACGCAGTACGGGGTGGCAAAGCCACCACGGCGTTTTCGCTTGTCCAAGGAGCAAAAAACCACGTTACAAGCGCAATTCCGGGCGTTAAACTGCTGATTGTGCCGGATAGACTTGCCGCCGAAACTGCATACACTCGTCTGAAAGCGTACGTGAACGACCGCGTCGTGTTTATCCCCGACAAGGACGACGTACTCTTGAACAGAAAAGCGGGCTCGGTCGGACTCACGGGAAGAAGGATCGAGGCGTTGACGCGCCTCATACAAAACAAAGCGGAAATCGCGGTTATCCCCGCCGAGGCGCTTTTGCAGTATTATCCCAACGTCGATGCGTTCAGGGCGGCGCACGTTACCCTTATGAAAGAAGAAGAGTACGCGCCCGAAAAAGTCGCGAACAAACTTGTGTCGATGGGGTATACCCGCGTCGAAAGCATGTCCGACCGCGGCGAATTTTCATTGCGCGGCGACGTTCTGGACGTATATCCCCTTGCAAGCGAATACCCGATAAGGATAAGTTATTTCGACGACCTTGTCGAAAGCATAAAATTTTTCCGCCCGGAAACGATGGAAAGCGTGAAAGAAATCGGACACGTCACGCTGTCGCCGGCAACCGACGTACTCATCACCCGCGATGAAGCTGACAAAATCATCGGAAAAATCAAAAAACACCGCACGACGAACGGCAAAGCGAACGACGTAATCGACGACGTCATCGGCAGGCTCGAACTTAATCCGACCGACAGAAACCTTGTGTGGATAACGCCGTTTATCGACGAGCGAAGCGTGATTTTCGATTATCTTCCGCGCGACGCGACGATTATCGTGGACGAGCCGAAACTTTTGTACGACAAGTTGGAACTTATCGAAAAGGAACACTCGTCAAGGGTAAAAAGCCTTGTCGAAAGCGGCGAAGTACTGCCGATTCATAAGGAGTCGATTTTAACGCGCGCATACGCGCTGACGTATATAAGGGTGATGAAGAGGCTTGCTTTTCAGCAGTTGACCGCGCTCAATCCCGTGTTCGAGTCAAGCGCCGTATATACGCTCAAATCGCAGCAGCCCGCAAAGTATTATCTTGACCGCAACGTGCTTTACACCGACGTCAAAAATTTCAATGCGACGGGCTACAAAGTCATGCTTTGCTGCGGCGACGAAAACCGCGCGAAAAACGTGTCGAAAGCGCTCAAAGAAAACGATATTTACGCAGAGTGCGACGAAGATTTTTCACGCAGTAAAATCATTGCGACAAAATCCCCGATACGCGTCGGATTTATATATCATCAGGCAAAACTCGTCGTCCTCGGAATGGACGAACTTTTTGGCAAAATCGGACAGAAAACAGAGTTAAGCAAACCAAAAACGGGGTTTATCCAGTTAAAAACGGGAGATTACGTTGTTCACGAGCAATACGGAATCGGCTTTTGCGAAGGCTCCGACCGCATCACCGTCAACGGGATAACGCGCGATTACGTCGTGCTTCGTTACCGCGACGGCGGAAAACTTTTCGTGCCGATCGACCAGATGGATATGCTGACGAAGTTTTCGGGCGGAGAAACGCCGAAACTAAATAAACTCGGCGGCGACGAATTCAAAAAAACCAAAGAAAAAGCGAAGGCGTCGATACGTAAACTTGCCTTTGATCTGCTGAAACTTTATCAGGAACGCGAAAAGCAAAAAGGATATAAATATTCCCCCGATACGCCGTGGCAGCGCGAATTCGAGGAAAATTTCGAATACGACCTGACCGACGACCAGGATCGCGCCGTCCGCGAAATCAAGGACGATATGGAAAAAGGGCGCGTGATGGACAGGCTTGTCTGCGGCGACGTCGGCTACGGCAAAACGGAAGTGTCGTTCCGCGCGGCGTTCAAAACGGTCATGGACAACAAGCAAGTCGCAATTCTCGCCCCGACGACAATCCTTGCAAAACAGCATTTCAACACCTTAAACGCAAGGTTGCAGGGATTCGGGATAAAGACGGTACTTTTATCAAGGCTTCAATCGGACAAGGAAATCGACCGCTCGCTCAAAGAAATCGAAGACGGCGTGGTAAGTATCGTCGTCGGCACGCACCGCATACTGTCGAAAGACGTCGCTTTCCACGATCTCGGGCTTTTAATCCTTGACGAAGAGCAGCGTTTCGGCGTGGAGCACAAGGAAAAACTGAAAACGGTGAAAAAGGACGTCAACGTTTTAACGCTTACCGCAACGCCGATCCCGAGAACGCTGAATCTTGCGCTGAGCGGAGTCCGTGACATAAGTCTTCTGGAAACCCCGCCGAAAAACCGTTTGCCCGTGCAAAACTACGTCGTCGAATACAGCGACGGGCTGTTAAAAGACGCCGTTATGCGCGAAGTGAGCCGCGGCGGACAGGTGTTTATCCTTTACAACTACGTCGAAACCATCGAGGCGTTTGCCGAAAAGGTCAGGAAACTCGTTGACGGCAAAGCAAGGGTGATGGTGGCGCACGGTCAGATGGGCGCGGGCGAACTTGACAGGCGAATGACGTCGTTTTATCAAAGGGAAGCGGACGTGCTTATCGCAACGACGATTATCGAAAACGGCATCGACCTTCCCGACGCGAACACGCTTTTCGTCATCGACGCCGACAGATTCGGGCTTTCGACTTTGTATCAGTTAAGGGGCAGAGTCGGCAGAAGCGGCGCGCTTGCCCACGCATATTTCACGACGCGGCTTAACAAAGTCCTGACCGACGACGCCGTAAAACGCCTTACCGCGCTTACCGAATACAGCGACTTCGGCAGCGGATTCAAAATATCGCTGCGCGACCTTGAAATAAGAGGCGCGGGGACTTTCCTCGGCGCGGAACAGCACGGCCATATCGAAAAGGTCGGCTATGAACTGTACAGCAAGATGCTGAAAGAAACCGTGGAAGAAATCAAAAACGGCGGCGTAAAGAAAGAAAACAACGTGCTTATCAAAATCGACGTCGACGCATACGTCCCCGAAGACTACGTGGGCGACGGCGACAAAATCAGGGTATACAAGCGCATCTCGGAAGTTACGAGCGTGAAAGAAAGGGACGAACTTATCGCGGCGCTGTCCGACGTATACGGTCCCGTGTCCGCGCCGCTTAAAAACCTTATCGACATCGCGCTTCTGAAAAGCCTTGCGGGAGAATACGACGTCGAAAAAATCGTCGCGACGAAAAAAGGCGCGGCATTCGTGTTCCGCGATGCGAGCGTTTTCAAGGAGCAAAACCTGCTTTCCGCCGTGGCGAAACTTACCGAAGACGTCGTGCTGACGGCGACCGTACCCCCGCAACTGTTGTTCAACACAAAGGGGCTGACGGTCGAACAGGTTGTCGAAAAGATGATAAACTTTTTGCTGATCACGCAAAAATCGTGAAATTTCCCGCGTGGAAAACAAAAAAACGATAAAAAGGAAAATATATAAAAACGTTTGCCTAATTTAAGGTAATCTTATATAATATGGTGTACGGTTTTTATTATTATATATAATTCCGCAAGGAGTCTATGATGAATATTAAGAAATTCTTGGCAGTTATACTTGTGACGATTATCGCGATTACCGTGTTTGCGGGTTGCGACGTTATCACGAAGAACGAGGAGCGCGACTACAATCAATCGCTTGCCACCGTGAAATACGCAGGACTTACGTCCACCGTCACGAAGGGCGAGTTTAACGAGTCGTTCAACTCACTTGCCTACTATTACGTTTACTATTACGGATACACCGTCGACGAAGCGGCGTCATCCATATTGGATTCGCTTGCCCAGCGCAAGCTGCTTATCCTTTACGTCCGTGACGAAATCGCAAAAAGTCAGGGCGTCGCAAACACCACCGCGGTTGCAGACCTTTTGAACGCCGTTGAGAAAAACGAAGCGGTAAAGAGCGCGAACGAATCCATGGCAAAGTGGTACAAACAGGTGTTTGAGGAACTCTGGAAAGAGGCAAACTCCACCGACGACACGACGGACGATAAGAAAGACGACGATAAAGTCGACGAAACCGACAAAATCGCCGCGCGTCCCACTCGTCCCGACAAGGCGGAAGCGGAAGTCGATTACGATGCGGAGTTAAAGCCCGAAGACGCCGAAATCAAATTCTTTGAAAAGGCGAAAAAAGATTTGTTCACCGCAAAAGAATGGGAAGAACTCAACAAGGTCGAAGGTAAGGTCGATTACGTCGACAAGGCGTTGAACGAACTCAAAAAACAACTTGCAGACAACTACAAGTCCTACGACTATTACCTTAACAGCGCGTACGAAACCCAGCTTATCTCGAAGTATAAGAGAGAACTCGGCAAGGATTTCAACCCCGACGACGCCGCAATTAAGAGCGAATACGACAGATACGTTTCTCTCAACAAGGAAAAATTCAGCATCGAAACGAAAGCAAATTACAAAACCGCAATCTCGTCGTCCCTGACAAACACCGTTTATCATCCGACGTCGGAACACGGCTGCGGCTACGTTTTCAATATTCTCTTTAAGTTCAGCAAAGACCAGTCGACCGAACTTAAAAACTTCACGGCGGGACAACCCGACAAAACAATCGTCGAAAAGTATCGCGCACAACTTGCAAACAAAATCGAGGTTATGAAGTCGAATCCCGATTACGATCCCGACGAAGTCTGCGAAGAGTGCGAAAAAGCACAAAAAGACAACAAGGACCCCAACAAGTACTGCACGAAAGAAAAATGCAACGCCCGTCCTTACGAGGTCGATAGCGAAGGCAATATCAAGAAGTACAACGTAATGGACGTAATCAACGAACTCACGGCGAAACTCGACGCGGCAACTACGTTTGAGGCAAAACGCGAAATCGCGGCGCAGTACGTTTATATGGTAAACGACGACACCGGTATGTATAATACGAGCAGCAATAACGCCATCACCGGAAACGGCAACGGATACCTTATCTCGCCCCACGAAGACGATAAAACTTACGTCGAAGAATTTTCGAAAAAGGGCAGAGAACTTGTTAATAACGGTCTCGGTTCGTACGGCTGGTGCGTCACCGACTACGGCATTCACTTTATGTTCGTAAGTTACATTCCTTACGACACGACCGTTTCGGACGTTAAGGACGACCTTATTCCCCTTGACTATATCGTTTACTACGGCCGCGAAGACGACGAAAACGACAAAAACAAAACGCTCCGTGACGTCATTGTCCAAGATCTTAAATCCAAAAATACCGAGGCACGTTATCAGATTGCCGCTCAGAACGCAATCGCAGCAAACAAAGACAACTCGATTTCAAGGAATAAGAAAGTCTGGGAAAAGACAGTGAAAGAACTCAAAAAATCGCTTGGCGTAAAAGACTAAGACAAAACAATCAAAAACCTTCGGGCAACCGAAGGTTTTTTTATCGGTTTTTTTGAAAGAAAAAACAACCGCAGGAAAATCTCAAAAATTAGTATTGTAAAACCAAGAAACTTATGATATTATATAATCAATAAAACAACTTTCGGAGTCATTATGCAAAACGAAAACAATTTTAAAAAACACGAACAACTGAAAAAAAAGTTGAAGATCGCGGGATTTGTCCTGGTGATTGTCGGGGCGGTGCTGACACTGGCGGCGTTTATCGACTTTTTTATAACGGTCGGTAATCCCGACAAAGGAATGCCCAAACTCTTCTTCCTGGCGTTTATAGGGCTTCCCATGCTGGGTATCGGGGCAGGGCTTCTCGCCTTTGCGTTCCGCCGCGAAATCGCCACGTATTCCAAAAACGAAAGTGTGCCCGTCATTAACGAGGCAAGTTCGGAAATCGCGCCGGCAATACAAAACGTCGTGAAAGCGGCAAAAACCGAAAGCGGCGTCAGGTGCGAATGCGGCGCGTTGAACGACGCTGACGCGAAGTTCTGCAAGGCGTGCGGAAAGCCGCTTGCAAAAACCTGCGACAACTGCGGCGAAAATAATTCCGCCGACAGCGCATACTGCAATAACTGCGGCAACAAACTGTAATAAAAAGAGAAAAGGGGACTTGCAAAAGCAAGTCCTTTTTTTGCGCCGTGTTTTTGACTAATACTGCGTTACGCTCACGGCTTATACGATAAAGAATTAAGCCGCTCGCGTGCTTTGTCTTATCCTAAAAATACGACGGAAAACTTGTTCACAACCGAAAACGTCGAGATTTTGGATGATTTTTGGAAGAGGCGAACGCGGTTGTACTTTTCGTACTACAAGCGAGCATTTTTCATAAAAGCGT
>ENA-ORPK01000324-ORPK01000324.1-human-gut-metagenome-genome-assembly--contig:-NODE-324-length-46112-cov-4.811907_pt1 | contig 46112 bp, 47 predicted proteins | sample MGYA00242139_ERZ509068 | MGnify/ENA primary metagenome ERZ509068 (study PRJEB26280, sample SAMEA2338687) | human gut metagenome | biome: human gut; feature: human-associated habitat; material: faeces...
CTCAGTAATATTCATATTTTCATCTATGCATTCTCCCCTTGATAGCTTTGCCGCAATGTTAAGTATCAGCGTAGATTTTCCATCACCTGGATCTCCCTGCACTATTGACAGCTTTCCATAAGGGATAAATGGATACCACAGCCATTTAATCTGCTGTGATTCAACCTCAGAGAGGTGTATCATTTTTAATTCTGTATTTGTTTCCACTGTCTGCCTCACTTTCGTAAATAATCATTGTCTCAAAAGTGGGCTGCTGTTATACTTTAATTGGTGTTTTGGTAACAGAAGCCCGCTTTTGTTATCTGCCGTGGCTTTCCCGATTGCCGTCAGGAAAGCCACTATTTCTGCCAGAGGTATTTTGCTCCATCCAGCATATCCACAACTGTTTTTATCATAGCAAGATAGTCATGCTGCAATTCTTCAATATCTGTATAAGCTTCACCATCAACCGGTGATTCTTTTTCTTTTATCTGTCCTGTTTCTATGATTTCATCATACATTTTGTGAATATCTGCCTGCATCTTCTCAAGCGTCTGCACCAGCATATATACTGTTTCTTTCTTACCTACAACACAGATTCGACCATAGATACAGCATCTTGTAAAAAATGTTTTCTTCATCATTCCACTTGCCTTGATTCTTGCTTCAATTTCACGCCTTTCATAGTCTGATATGCGAAAACTGATTGTCGGATTCTTATGAACTCCACTCACTGAACATCACCTCCATTCCCTGTACCCGGCACAAATTCTTCATTAAGCTTATCAGCCATCTCAATCTGCTCTGTCGGAAACATATGTGCATAATGAAATGTTATTGTCTGGCTCTCATGTCCAACCCTGTTTCCAATGGCTACCGCTGAAAAACCCAGGCGAATAAGTAAAGAAATGTGCGAATGCCTAAGATCATGGATTCTTATTCTCTTTACTCCTGCCGCTTTAGCTCCTCTGCTCATCTCGTGGTGCAGGTATGACTTCGTAATCTGAAATATTCTGTCATCTCTGCCATATCCATACAACATTCCGATAAACTGTCTTAACTCTTCTACCAGAAAATCAGGAATTACAACATCCCTTCTGCTCTTTTCCGTCTTAGGATCTGTGATGATATCCTCACCATTGATATACTGATAAGACTTTGTAATATGAAGTTTCTTATTCTTAAAATCAATATCTGCCGGTGTCAGAGCAAGCAGTTCACCTTCCCTTATTCCGCACCAGTAAAGAATCTGGAACGCATAATAAGATATTGGCTTGTCTTTAACACATTCTATGAACTTGAGATATTCTTCTTTTGTCCAGAAATCCATCTCATCAGCTTTACCTTTACCAATCGTTCCAGCCTTTTTTACAGGATTTTCTCTCAGATTGTAAAAGCGTACCGCATGATTAAATATGGCTGACAGCTCTGACTGCATTGTTTTCAGATAAGTCGGCTTATAGGGCTTACCATCTGCCTGTCTCTTCTTGATCATCTCATTCTGCCATTTGATAATATCCGCAGGACTGATTTCATTCATCTTCTTGTCCTTGAAATATGGAATCAGCTTCTTCTGAAAAATGACATCCTTTGTACGCCACGTGTTAAGCTTCAGCTTAGGCTTTAAATCTTCCTCATACAGCTTGTAGAAGTCCTCAAACCTCATATCCAGATTTGTTGCCTGCTGCAGCAGAAACTTCTGCTCATACTCCAATGCCTCCTTTCTCGTCCGAAAGCCACGCTTTAGCTTTCTTTTGTTTTTACCTGTCCAATCGTTGTAGTGGAAGGAGACATACCATGTCCCCCTCGCCTCATCCTTGTATGCTGCCATACAACTGCTCCTTTCTCCTATGCTGTCTTATCACATAAGTCATATACTTTACTGTCAAGATACTTACGGCTGACTCTACCGGCTCTGACATAGAAGCCTTTAGAAGATAATTCCCTGTTAGCTTCTCTTATTACTTTGTATGCATGAGATACCGATACATCAAGCATCTCAGCAACCTCTTTTGCTGTGTAATATAACTTCTCCATAGTGCATTCACCTCCTCTCCCCGGCAATTACCGGTATGTATCAAGCACTTGTATTGGCAGCTACCTATATATAACTCGTTGCAACTATTGTATTTTCTTGTCTTAAATTTTAAAAGGGACAAACCCGACCCTTTTTCTCTGATAAGGGTACAATAGCGGTTTTTTTACAAACATAACAGCATCCCTGTCTCTTGATTACATCACTTATTCTAATTCAAAGCATGTATTTTCTAAATATTCTCTCATGGACTTTTTTCGTCAAAACATATTCTCTGACGGACTTTTTTATCTTTAAGTACAATTAATCCATACTTAAACCTATAAAGATGTCTCTACAAACATTGTCGGAGTCATCAGGTAACATTGTGGCAATACTGGCACATTGTGTGTTAAAAACTTTCTGTGAGATAAATTCTATAACCAACCCACAAATTACGGAAGTGACACCACTGGTGTATTTTCACTAATTTGCACCAGTTTTTGGTGCTTCATATAATTGGGATAATTTTTGAAAATAAAAAGAAATGTGATAATAGATAATACCTATGACACTTCTGTTTAGTACTCATTAATATCTGTGGTACTATCAAAACAGGTATCATATAGGTATCACAATAAAAGAAAAAGCTTCATAAATGGCTTGTTTACGCCATTTATGAAGCTCTGTTTACTACTCAAACTCTTTATGTCCCAGAGTTAAATTAACTTATTTTGTTTAAGTTTTATTTAAAAATGGGGCATATTTTTATATAAATTGCAATCATTATTTTGACCTACTGAATGGTTGTTGCCAAACTGTTGCCATGTGGGCATTATAGTATGGGTATGGTTTTATAACAAGTAATAATGTTACTTTTAATTATTCAACCACTCCTTTAATTCTTCATGTTCCGATATCACTCTCATTTCTCTTATTTGTAATTTTCTAAATCAAATCTATAATTTTCAATCTCTTTGACCGATATTCGATAAGAGTTAGTTGTTGTTGGAGTCCCATGTTCTTTAACATATTCATAAAAATCTTTGCTTTCTAATATTTTTTTTGCTACAGATAATGAGTATTTTCCATTTTTTACTTTTTTTACAAAATAACCTGCATAAGGTACAGACATATTTTTTGCTCTGTAAACTTTTACACGTGAAGTAATTACCATTGGCATTACCAATTTCGCACCTTTAATTTCATTCAAAGCTTGTGTTCGACCATATTCAAACCATTTTACTTTTGGATCCGCCTTTCTATTTTTCAATTTCTTTCGATATTTTTTTAAATGATTATATGTTTCCGGAAAACAAATTTCAAATTCATCTTCTTCATATCTTTCAAAACCATTTCTATTAATTTTATATGGAAAAATAATTTTTTCTTCCTTATCGTTATCTTTTTTTCTTTTTAATGATTTTGTGCTTACAGCAGACTTTAAGATTGTATTTTCTATCTTTTCCGTCCCTATATAAGTAAACATATCATCCTGTTCATAATCTGATATTAAAAATGCTTGATTTAGTAAAGTAGCCACACTATTACACACAAAAAAATAATCCCCAAATCTATACTTATTATTTTTACCATTTACAAAAAACCATTTTTCTCCTAATGCATCTTTTTTTATTAATCTATTACTATCTCCTTGATAATATTTAATTTCAGTATTCTTTTTTGATTTATCACAAATAATTATGGTTGAAGAAGTAATAACTCCTGGAAATATTTGTACTCCAGTAAAGTCATATATTTCGTCCATCGTACTTTTAATAATATTCCTTAAATCTGTAGCATATTTATTTCTGAAAATACTAAATGGCACTAAATAGGCTAATTTTCCATTATAAGATAACTCTCTAATGCTCTTTTCAACAAACGCATAGTAATAATCACATCGACCATTTTTGCAGGATTCAAAATTTTCTTGAAGCCATTTTCTATCATTTATCTTTAAATCATGATACGTAATATATGGTGGATTTCCAATTATAAAATCGTACTGCTGAACATCACTCTTTAAATAATCTTTGTTATGTATTTTCCATTTAATTATGGGCAAATCAAATTTTTTTCGAATATTTTCCAACTTGTCAATACATATATTTAAGCTTTCCTTATCGGTTTCGTATCCAATAATATCATTTTCAATACCTTTTACGATTTTTTTGTCCTTATATCCATTTTTTCTTAAATCTTTAATATACCTTTCAACTATTCTTGTTAAAACATTACCCGTTCCACATGAGTTCTCAAGTACCCTTTTACCATATAAATTGCATGTATATCCTACATAATCTAACAATTTTATTGCATATTCATCTGGAGTTTGTACCTGACAATTATTCGACATTGTATTCCTTTCCTGCAGCAATTAATCTATTTTATCAAGTTTTATCTGCATTTCCTTTTTTCTTTCTATTCCTTCTAATTTTAATGCCAAATTTTTCTCTTGCTTTTCTTCATATTCAAGTCGATTACTTTCATTCTTTATAAGATAGTATTCATGGTCCGTATAATCCACTAAAACTTCTGCATAATAATCCAGCATTATCAAAATAAAATCTTTTAACTTTTGTACATCCTCATAAGACAACAATTCTTCCACTTTTTCTTCATCTTTTGCCATTTTACCTGCATGTCCTATTGAGTTTCTGTGTTTCAATAAAATTGCATCTACATAAGCCGCTCTTGCTTTCATTGAATCATTGTATTTTATTCCTACAATATTACAGATATTTTTTAATACCTTCGAATTCAAATTGTGCTTTGTATTAATTATATCTTCATCTAAATCATTCTCCACATCAATTCTTATCTTAAACTGTTTATCAGCCATTTTTTCTTGAGCATTAATAAATTGTATTTCTTTTGAGAGATTCAAACCATCGTTATCAATGCATTCATGTGCATATTTTTTTAAAACAATAGCTTTAAAGTTCAAAGTCAAATCATGTATTTTTATCTTTTTTTCTGAAACATATTTCAAGTAATATTTAAAACTCTTCTTTAAAAATCCCTCCCAATGTGCATATAGTAGCAACACAATGGATTTTGTTACAACTTCCTTTGATTCTGCCTTATTCAAAATTCTAAACAGTTGAGATATTTCCATTTTTCTCCAAGCCAAATCTTCCTGGATAAAATCTTCAAACTGTTCAATTTTCATAAGCAAAATACTCCCTTGAAAAATCATTTAGTTCTTTAAATCGATTAACTACCTTAATTCCTCTATCAGCAAATTTAATAAATTTTTCTTGTGAATACATACGAATAACTTTTTCCTCATATGTTGACCAATTAATAGTATCCATATTCTCTGCTGTTCCAACTAAAATTGCTTCAAAACTAGCATTAGAAAAAGCGCCCTCAAACTTTCCTTTCTCGACATTATATTTTTTAAATAGCTTTTCGCCCATTGTTACTGCTAGTTTATCAAAAACTTTCTTGAATATTTCTATCTCTTTATTCAAATCAAATTCCTGATCTGCTATAAGCTTTACAATCTCTTTGTCTAAAAAATCTGGCAGTTTTTCAGTTGATATATTATAATCTGAATACACAACTTTGTTTCTTTTTGCTATGAGATATCTTACTATTAATTCCATATGGTATTCTACTTTATATTTATCCTCTGTCAACGTCAAACATTTTTTAAAATTCTCATAAGATTTTAACTCATTGATTCTCTCATAGACGGACTCATCCAACATAATAATCAAGCAATTTCGTATTTCTTGACTTTCAAGTTTTACTCCTCCAGTATTTAATCTTTGAAACAATTCATACTGAGATTGTATGCTATTCTCTGTAAGAATTATATTCACACCAATACGTGCCCTTTTCAATAGTCTTTTGGCATCTGGCGGCATTGTTTCCCATGTCATTCCCTCTAGTGAAGGAAGATAAGATGTACCTTGCAATACTAAAGGTTTATGTCCCGGCAAATCTCCCACCAATTGCAATAAAGTCGATATTCTTTGTACCCCATCTACAATATCCCATTTTCCATCTTCTTTTTGAGCAACAAAAATTTCTGGTATTGGAATACCAATTAATATGGATTCAATAAAGTTTGTTTTATGATCCTCATCCCATCTATACAATCTTTGAAACGCAGGATTCAACTTTAAATCTTTGTCCTTATACAAACTAATTATTTCGCCTATAGACATATCATAACTATCTGTTTTAATATTTTTTCTTTCCTTAGAAAGTTCAATCATTAAATCTGTTTCAGCCATAATTAATCTCCATTCATTTTTAATAATATTATTCCAAATTAAATACCACATTTATTCTTTTATTGATATTACAAACATAATCACTAATAATTGATAATCTTCTGTTCATAAATATTTCATATCACAACTCTTTTTGTCACATTTCTTCAATTATTTTCTGTACTTCCTCCGACTGTATCAGCATCCGCATCTTTTCATTCCCATCCTCAACCTCTGGCTTACCACATCTCAGATTATCCGGATATTCTGACACACAACAATCCTTGTACCAGCACTCACCCATAAGCGAACCCTTAACGGACCACTTCTCGTTTTGTGTAAATTCACCCACCAATGATTTCATCACCCGCTCTGTCGAATATCTCTTAAACCCTGCCACATACTGTAATGTCTTCTCATCGTCAATCTTTGACAAGTTGATTCTATGATCCTCAATTGCTGATAAAACCTCTTCACGAATGTTGATTTTATCTGTCTTTCCAGTGCCTGTCCATGCCACCAGCTTATCAAAAGCAAGAATCAGGTATTCAAAACAAATCATATCCAAAATTATGATCTTTCCTTCTGCCTTATCTGCTATTGATTTCAACATACGATACTTATTACGAATATCCTGATTATCAACCACATAATCAAATGCAATATAATACTTATCGTCCTCTTTAATGTCTATCTCTGCCAATGCATCCAATAAGCCCTGATTGCTTTCTTTACTTTCGACTACAAATGCATCATTAAAGAAAAGTTGGTTAACCAATTTCCAGAAGTGAAGTCCTGCGCCGGTATCTTCTGTCCATAAATACTTCATATCACAACTCCTCTTCCAGTGTTATCCTATTATTGTCAAACTTCAACACCTTAAAGCTCTTATCAGATACATTTAGTCCGTCGCAATTTCGTAGAAAAAGCATATATTGATTCGACGTCTCAAAATTAATAAAACGTCTGACCTCATCATTAATCAAATTATCTGCATTATCGACTGCAATAAAACTATCTCTGCACTGTTCAATCGATTCTGAGAAATTATCTGATTTGTAATTAAACAATTTTATAGCTTTGTATTCATTAGTTAATCGTAGATCTTCTAACATTTCATAAAGCACTGTTTTACCGGTACCGCTATTTCCGCCAACAAGAGTTATTCTATCGTCAAATTCCAGATTGTATGAAAATGGATCTGCTTTAAATGTAATATTCTTATAAATCATCTGCTTCTCTCCTTTCATACTCCTTGCCCCACCAGGCATTATATCCTCTCCCTCCGGTCACTATATCAGAATCATTGAATCTGATTTGCACATCATCCGGGATATCAAAAAGCGATGGTCTAGACATATAAATCTTTATATTATCCATAGTAAAAATTATTTTAAGCACATTCGGACCACATTCTTCTACATTCACCACCTTATCAGGATGCTTTACAATATTAAGTAATGTCTTGCAACCAGATGACAAATTACGGATTGTACCTAAACCATATTTTGTTTCAATGTGCTTGTCTGGTGTCAGCTTCGCCTCATCTACTTGCTGAATGAGATTTATTTCATGTTGGGACATTTCTTCATTACTTGTATTCAAATTGAAATACAAATCGTTTTGAAGTATCCAATCTTTTGAATCTTTTTTATCTGTATATATATCTATCATTTGATGTCACTCCTTTAAACCGATTTCATTCTTGATTATTTACATATTCTCAACTACGAGGACAATTTATTTTTCAATTTCAATCCAGCATGTCCTGCAAATAATTGTGCCTGTTTTAATCCTACATTACTCTTCACAAATTTTTCCGCAAGTTTCTTCTGCGTTTCCTTACTCATGTAGATTTTAAGTTTATCTGTCGTTCTAGTAATCGCTGTATAAAAAATATTGTGGGATATTTTTTCATCAATATCCTCTGTAATTACCACCTTTACAGATTTATATTCTAAACCCTGAGCTTTATGTATAGATACTGCATAAGCAATCTGAAACGGTACAACCTGTTCCGAATAATCTGAGTCCGAATCTCGTTCTACTCGTCTTTTTACACTAAATTCAACAATAGACTTCCCTTCACAATCGCAATCAATGAGTTTGATATCCGAAAAAAGCACATCTCTTTCAGAAATAATCTTATCAACCAATATTTGAAATACGATTTCATCCGTTTTTTTATCAATTGATAGTATGCTTCCTTTTAAATTGTTATATAGAACATTTCCAAATCTTCTACTTTCATTGAACAGAACTTTATCTCCAACCTTATATGTCCAGTTTCCCCACTCAATCGGCTTAGATGAATTGATTTTCTGCATATATCTATTTATATTATTAACTCCATATAGTCCATCATATCCTAAACATAAAACAATTTCATCATCATCTCTTTCAAAAATCGACTCATTCAAAGTTGATATAAATCCATTTGCTAACAGTCTTTCAAACATATTTTCATCAAAATTTCTCACGCAAGTCCACATATCAAGTAGAATCGATTTATCTTTTGCTCTATATGGAGTTACTAACTCATAAACAGATTTTTTATCAACAAAATATCTCGCAAAATTAAACCAGTTTCCAAACTTTATCGCTTCAATCTGATATATGTCGCCAATTAGCAAATATGCTTCCGCATTACACTTCTCAAACAAATTCAAAACATCTTCATTACACACTGTACTACACTCGTCCAAAATAACCAAATCATACTTTTTCCAACTATATCCATTCTTTAAATAATCATACACTGTATAACAATCACAAGAGGATTTTATTCTTCTTTCCAAATTATTTTTCGCAGCATTTGTATTAGCAAGCAAAAGAATATTTTTATCTTCGAATATTTTTGCAATATATTCTGCAACTCTTGTTTTGCCAGTTCCAGCAGCACCATAAATCATTCCTAATTTAGAATTCATATATATATTAGCTACTATTCTTCGTTTATTATCATCATCTATTTCTTGTATAAAATCTGCTTGTTTATCAATCATATCAGAATATACATCGATTCCTTCCAATGTATATTTCTGCAACTTTTCTATGACAGATTTAGTTGTTTCATAATAATTTTTAACATACAAATGATTTGCAAAAGTATCTATTTTCCTAAGTTGTTGCTTCTTACTTTTATATAAGTTATGATTAAAAATATCCACTTCATACTGATAATAATCTAACTTATCATGATCCACAATTACATATAATATATTACTGTCATAAGCCTCTTTATTCACCATTGAAGAAACATATTGGTATTCATAATCATATATTTCTAAACATTTATGCAACCTTAATTTTGATAAATTATGTCCGCATAAACTTGATGCATAAGGCATTTCATCAAACGGAATTGTCTCATTCTTCAAATACAAATACGATAGAAGATTATTGGTACGATCTGCCAACTGATCTCTAATAACATCATTTTTCAAATAAGCTGTGATGTACCTTAAAATATTACTGCCTGGTTTTTCTTTAATGATAATCTCTCTTATTTTATCAAAAGTATCCTTCAATTCAGTTTTCTTACTAAGCTCAATTTGCTGAATATATATTTCATAGTCCTCATTATCTGCCAAAAGAATATCCAATAAATTCATTCCTGTTCTACTTAAAAATTTCATTAATGCCTTATAATATTTATTATCTGATTTTACAACAATCTCATATCCACATATTCTAGCTAACTTCTCCAATTCACACGGACGTATAGCTACATTCCATGCTATTAAACACTTTATATCTATACCAACTCCATTAAAATCAATATTTGATTGGGCAAAATCACATTGAATAGAATAATTATCTGGAATATCATTGAATGAATATGCAACAAACCTATCAAATTTAGTTATTTCTTCCTGTGCATATGACAATGTGTATTCAAAAAAACCTTTTCCATTTACCGTACGATATTTTTTTCGTGTAATATAATATCTATCATTGGTATGTTCCTTGCTATCTTCTAAATCTATAGCCTTTAATGCAATATATATTTTTTCATAGTATGAATCTAATTCACAACTTTTTTCCTGCGGATAATCTTCAAGATTACTCAGCAACAACAACCCAAACTTATCTCTCATCTGATCTCTTAGATGATATAATTGTGGTAAATATCCATCCATTAAACGAATAGCCCCATCCTCCGCAGGTACATAATGAGATGTCGAAATCTGAAGTGAATGATGCATTCTCCATATGTACCCGTATTCATTACTTTCTTTAAGTTGTTTCATATATTGGGTATACCATTTATCTTTTCCCCTAATTGGTACTTGTTCATTAGGATTTTCATAAGCATATATACGAGCTGCAATATGTTCTAAATAAGTGCGAAGAAATTGAATTACATAGTCTGCAACCTTTTGGGGTTCTTGCAATACTCTATAATCATCAATTATTCCACAGATTTTTGAATCAATATTATATATACTCTTTTCGATAATATCTATGTAATCCAATCTAACTCCTCCCTAGAAATAATACTTCATCTATTCTTTTCCGTACTCAACCGAATCTTCCGCAACCATCATCATCTTATACTCATAAATCTTTCCAGAAGTAGATGCTTCACTTCCTATACCTTCTGTTCCAGAATACTCCTCAAAATTCTCCACCTGTTCCATAACTTTGTTAAATACTTCCGGACTATACTGTGGCGGATAACCATTCTTCACCAAGCAGATTTTTATATCAAGTTTTAATTGGTTACGAACATTCTGATTATTGAGCTAATCAGCAAATGAGGATTTTGTATCAATAATATCCTTTATCTTCTTAGCTAATGCTTTACATTTATCATTGACTACAACACCATCTACCTCTTTATCTGTTCCATACTCAAAGTTATATTGGTCACGCAGTGAAATCAAAATATCATAGAATGCTTTTTCTTCAAAGGTTAAACCGATTTTACGAAAACTTTCTCTGTTTTCGTTCATTTGACGAAGAATAGCTAAAGCCTGTTCCGTGGCAATCTTAATAATATCCTCAGAAGCCTTTTCCTGTGCTTCACCAGCTTCTTCAGCAGTAAGATGTTTACGTCTTTCATGATATTCTGCAATCGTCTTTTCCAACATTTCCTGAAATGATTTTGCAGCTAACTGATTAACTTTTCCATATTCCTTAATCTGTTTACGAAGCATTTTGACAAGAAGTTCCAATTTAGTTGCCGGCATTTTGACATCAGATAATTTTTCAAAATATTCCGGAGAAAAAATATCTTCTTCCTCTCCGCTTTCAAGAACACTTTCCACCTGATTATATTTTAATGCTTCTTCAACCATCTTTGAAACTGCACGATTCATCGTATCAGTGTCTACTTCACTTGTTCCGCTCATCTTACGAACAAAACCTGCTATAGCCATAAAGCATTGTGCAAGTGCAGATTCTTCTTCCCCAAGATAACCGGAAGGCTGACAAATATCAAAAGCTGCCCTCATTCGTTTTACTGTCTTTAAAAAGTAGGTTTTGAAAGAAACTTTCTGAACACCTTTATTTCCTTCCGACTGTAATTCTTCTGTTGATACAAATACATATTCCGCTGCTTTTGCAAGGAGTCTGTATCGTTCTATAGGATCACATTCTGGATTTAAAAATGGTGATAAATCATAACTTGTGAACATGTTTTTCAACACTTCTAGTTCTTCTCTAAACACTGATGTAGCCTGCTCGACATCATCGGATGTCGGTGCAACAGATGTATCTCCTCCATATACCTTCATAGCTTCACGCATATTGTCGCGAATACCAATATAGTCGATAACTATACCATATTCTTTCCCCGGATATTTTCTGTTTACACGGCTTATTGTCTGTATCAGCAAATGCTTTTTGAGAGGTTTATCATTATATAAATATGTAAGGCAAGGAACATCAAAGCCCGTAATCCACATATCTACAACAATGACAATACTGAAATTTGATTTTTCCTGTTTGAAAGCAGCATCCAATTCTTCTGAACGCTTATCATTTTTAACTCCGCCAAGATAATCATACATATCTTTTTCATCATTACTGCCGACACTAGATACCATTGCCATAAATGGCATCGGTTTCAATTCTTTCAGTTCCTCTTCTGTTACAGAAACCCCATCCGGTGATTTCTTTTCCTCAAACCATTCCGGGTATTTATCCTTAAACTTCTGTAATAATGCATAAGCAATCTTTCTATTAGAACATACAACCATTGCTTTTTGTATTCTATCCGGATTACCTGCACAAGACGCAACATAATGGTTGTGGATATCTGTAGCAAGACGCTCAAGTCTGGAAGGCTCACCAAGAATTATTTCCATGGAGCTCATTGCTTTCTTACTTGCTTCGATATCCTCATATGTTGCACCATCATCTACACATTTTTTATAATAATTCTCAATTTCTTTTACTTTTTTATTATCAAGCAATACCTTTGCAATACGCGGATGATACTTAATGGAAACCGTAAGTCCATCTGCAACTGCCTGATCCATTGTATATCGGTCAATTTCATCACCAAAGGTCTGATATGTTTCCGCAATAGGCGTTCCGGTAAAACCAACGAAAGTAGCATGTGGAAATGCTTCCTTCAATACTTTTGCATATGGTTTTGAAACCATAGCTTTCATGTTTTCATCGGCATCTTTACTAAATTGAATTTTCTTAGAATGTTCAAGCTGAGTTCTGTGAGCCTCGTCTGAAAAACATATAATATTCTGCCTATCATTGATAAGTCCGATTTTATCATCTTCCCTATCACAGAATTTCTGAATGGTACAAATATAAAAACCACCACTTTGTCTTGCACCAAGCTCCTGCCTTAATTGTGTTCTATTTTTTACAACAGATACTTCTCCCAGATTAAGAAACTCTTTACTCTTTGTAAAAAGCTTTGAACCTTGTTTTTGCAGTTCATCTCTGTCAACAATTAATATAATTGTTGGTGAACCGATTTCCGGAATATCAGTACAACGAAGTGCAAGCTGACGTGCAAGAAAAGCCATCGTATATGTTTTTCCACATCCGGTTGCTCCAAAATATGTACCACCTTTACCACTCCTCGTAACAACAGAATTTACAATACTTTGTTTTAAAAGTTTTGCTGCAAAGAACTGAGGATATCGGCATACGATTTCTACTTCATCACAGTCGTAAATACTATCTTGGAAATAGATATAGTCCCTAAAAATCTCCACGAACCGCTCTGGTGTATATACACCCTTTATCATAGTTTCTGTTTCTGCAAAAGGAAGAGTGGATACAACATCTCCTTCGTTTACTCTACGCCAAGCATAAAAATGCTCGTAAGGTGTACGTACTGTACCTAATCTTGTTTTCACACCATCTGAAATGCAAGCCAAAGGGCAATAATGTAAAAGGTGTGGAATATCTCTCCAGTATCGAATATTAATTTGTTCCCAAGCATCATAAATAGTCGCATTGGCATCAGCGGGATTTTTCAACTCGATGACACACAGAGGTATACCATTTACAAACAAAAGCACATCCGGTCTACGATTTTCTTTTTGACCATTGTTTGTATATTCCACTGTAAACTGATTCACTACACGGAAGATATTCTTATCCCAATTATCAAACTCAATAAGTGGTATCATTCTTGGCAATCCATCTTGTGGCGTAAACTGAACACCATTTACCATCCAGCCATATACTTTGTGCAAAGTAGCAAAATCACTTTCCGCACCTACAAGACGGACATTATCATATATCTGTATCACCTCGTCTTCTGTCAAATCCAGGTTGGTGTCTGCTATAAACTTCTTGAAATCATCAGCAATCAGTACATCTCTTTTTGTGACACGATAGATATTATTGCCAGAAGAATACTTCCAACCTTCTGCTTCTAAAAATCCAATGAAGGCATATTCATATTCTGATTCACAATAATGGCCATTGTATTCTTTTAATCTTGCCATAGGCTATGCCTCCTTTGCTTTTCTTGCCTCTTCTATAGACCCTTTGATAAGGATAGGACAGATATCTTTTATCTGTGCTTTGAGTTTTTCGTTGATATCTCTTCGAGTATTATAAGTCTCAAAAATATTTACAATATCTTGTTGTATTTCAATATCAGGAATAGGAAATTCTACTTGTTGCATTAAATTAAAATCAAATGTATCTCTTACAGAACCAGCTGCATAGTACCATGTGTATCTTTGGAATTCCGCTCTAGAAAACCATAGCATCAGATATTCTGGTAATACTTTATCTATGTCAATTACTTTAAAAACAGAATACATAGGAGATACTACACAAGGCTCATCATTGGTATACATAGCTATCGAACCAATATTTATTCTTGAAGGGTTATATGCAATATATCCTTTATTAACTATGGTATATTTGCTAATGTCTACGCCTTGCATATTTGCTCGTGTATCCATAAAAGAACCACTTGATTCAACCCCTTGAACGTGTGCGACTTCATTATCAACATTGCTTTCATTGACTACTTGAATATACGGACCAATAGCCTCACAAGGCATTTGTTTTCTTAAATCTTCAATATACGCATCACAAACAAGTTTCAAACCCTCCAAACCACACTCATAGCTTTTCTGATTTTCAATCATGGCATTGTATACATCAACATATTTTTTCTGTATTTCAATATTCGGTAACGGAATAATGATGTCACTCATATTATTAAAATTGAATTCCGGTCGCTGGCTTCCAAAATTTCTAAAAGTCACTTCTCTGCAAAATTCTGAACGCCTAAAATAAATATATAACCACATTGGATCAATGATTTTCTTTCCCTCATCCGTCAGATAAAAAACCATATATAAATGAGATACTATACATAATCCCTCAGTACGGTAGGCAATTGAGCCTAATTCAAGTCGAGTTGGGTTGTACACAAAAGCTCCATTTTCGACAATTTTATAAGGTTTTAAATCTACTCCATCTGTATTCCCTTTAGGAGTTGCAAAAACGCCTTGACTATTTACACCAACTATCAAATCAACCCCATACTTTAAGTCTTTGTTGTTTATCGTGGAGCGTTCAATGTAATCTCCCAATCTAATATTAATCAATCCCATAACCAATCCCCCTAAATGCCGCTTCCAGCATCTGCTGGGATTTCTTTTCCTGCTTTAATATATCTTTCATCTCAGATTGAATACGAACCATTTCCTTTTCATAATCAATATCTAAATCATGGTCAATAAACTCAATATATTTGCTTGGTGTAAGTGCCCAACCTTTACTTTCAATTTCATTAATGCAAACACTACGGTAAAGTTCTGGCATCTCATAGGCTGCTCCATCAGTTCCCTCACATTGCCATGTGTGATAAATATCTGCTGCCTTCTCAATTTGTTCTGTATCCAACCGAACTTTCTTTTTGCTCTCACCCTTAACAGCATTTTCTGTCCATTGGCGTAAATCCATAAAGAGTATCTCATGCTCGCGGTTTCGGAGATTTCTTCCATGATATTTTCCGCCTTTTTTATTCTGATTCAGTATCCAAAGAGTAACGCTAATATCTGTAGTAATAAACAATTCTCTTGGCAGAACAACGATAGCCTCAATTTTATCATTCTGAATCAGTTCCTTACGTATTTCCAATGTATCGCTATCATTCAATGCACCATTTGCAAGAAGGAATCCCGCTACTCCATCAGTTTTCTTCAAATGTGAAAGTATATGCAAAATCCAGGCATAATTTGCGTTGCTTTCAGGTGGCGTTTGATAGTCAGACCAACGACCGTCATTTTTCAAATTGTCATTATACCAGCCTTTCAGATTAAAAGGTGGATTTGCCATAATATAGTTAAAGTGCAATCCCTTGTGTAAATCATGTGTAAATGATGAATCTGCTTCTTCTCCTAGATTATGGCTAATTCCACGCAAAGCCAAATTCATTTTTGCAAGGCGATATGTAGCCGGTTCTTTTTCCTGACCATATACATTGATACCATTTAAGTTTCCCTGCTTTGACTTTACAAGTTCAGCACTCTGAATAAACATTCCTCCCGAACCACAGCAAGGATCATATAAGGTGCCATCATAAGGCTCAATCATCGTTGCAATAAGTTGAACTACGTCATGAGGTGTATAAAATTCTCCTTCCTCCTTTGTAGCATTTACCGCAAACTCCTTAAGAAAGTATTCGTATACACGACCAATAAGGTCTTTTTCCTCTCCAAATGTCTTATGACTGATTTTGTTCACTTCATCAACAATTTTCTTTATATCATTAGCTGCTAAATTGCGTGCTGTAAAAGTTCCTTTAACAAAACAGCCTTTCAACTGTGGATCTTCTTCCTCAAGCCTTTGCAAAGCTGTATCAAGTGCAACATTAAGCTGTGGTGCCGGCGTACTGATAATAGTCGACCATCTTGCTTCTGGTGGTAAGTTATATGTACCATCTGCAAAAGTAGCATCATCAAAGAATGCTGCTCTGATATTTTCATCCTCTGGATCCAATCCCTGTTCTTTAAGCGTCTGCTTTAGTTTTTCAACGCCATCCTCATACTTTTCACCAATAAATCTTAAGAATACAAGTGTAAGCATCATATCCCTTTTCTCAAAAAATGAGCCAGAGTTACGCGCTGCACGTAAATAATCTCTACAATTAAATAAAATACTATCTATGTTTAATGCCTTTTCAACTGTTTTCTTCTTCGCCATATTATTTTTCTTCCCTTTCCTCATCTGGAACAAATTCCATAATATCCTGTATATTGCAATGCAATACATTACATATTTTTTCCAGAACCTGTGTATTTACATGCTCATTCTTTCCTAATTTAGCCAAAGCATTTGTTGTAATTCCAGCCTTCTCTCTAAGGTCTATCTTCATCATGTTTTCATCTATTAATTTTTTCCATAATCTGTTGTATCTGATTGCCATTGCTAATCCCTTTCGTATCATCACAACTATTTATTACTTCTTTAGTATATCATTTGAATCATTTTAATTCAATCTTAAATTGATTTTTTCAATCTGTTATACATCTGACTATATCGAACCCATACTTATAGAATAAGCAGAGGAATCATCTTCCTCTGCCCCTATTCCACATTTTATCTTCTACCTTCTCTTTACCAGTATCTCTATCAACACTCTCATCATAAATCCTTTGAAACTCCTCATAAAGCTCATCTCCATCCAGCTTTATCTCCAGCCTTTTCATTACTTCCGGGAACAACCTTATGCTGCCGCCTACATCAGCAATATCAAATCCGAATACATCAGCCTTAACAGAATCACTGACATTCTCATAACCACCAAGTCTTAATTCTCCTTATTTACCTGTTCTATATAATAATCAAGTAATTCATATATCCAATCTTTTAAATTAAAAAAACGATATCCTGTCTTCTCAGCCTTGTCTGTATTTATACTATATTCCGGTTCTCCATTATAAGGTGCAGCCTCCCCTTGTTCACTTAAAGCCGCAGATTTTCCTGTCTTTTCTTCGATATAATTAATCACTTCTCGAAGCGAGATAGTTCCTGAAGCACTTCCGTTAATTGCACCTTTAGCATCTTTATCTACTAAATATGCAATAAACTCTCCCGCTTCATCTGAACGGATATAGCTCATTTGATAATCTATATTATCTATATACATCGGCTCTGATTTAATGACATGTTCTACATAGAATAAAAGTCTTTTCGTATAATCATCTTTACCTATTGCAAATGGATATCTGACAGCAATCCAGTTTTTTCCCAGATATTTCTGCCATAATGCGTACTCAGCCTGTCTTTTTATCTGCTCATATGGAAATTCTTTTCTGTCACACCACACAAAATCCTTAGAATATCCATCAAAATCAGATTCCACAGTATTCATATGTTTTGAATTATAAACTGATGTACTAGACATATATATGTATTTGTCGCAATCAACATAGTCCATAACATACCTTATATCATTAGAACAATACGCGATTTTATCAATAACTACATCAAAATGCTTTCCTTGTAATGCCTCACGCATGCTTTCTTCATTTGTTCTTTGAATAGTAATGCGTTCTACTTTGTCTCCTTATGAATCTGGTGTCTTGCCTCTTGTTGCTATTGTTACCTTATGTCCTCGTTCTAAAAGCTTATTAACCATATGTATACCAAAATATCTTGTTCCGCCTATTACTAATATTTTCATTTGCAATTCTCCATTTCTTTTTATAACAATTGTTTTAATCTATTAAATAATTGTTCTTGAATTCCATTCCAACCATCGATATAACCTACTCTTTTTATTAAATTGTCCTCATATAAAATAGCATTTATTTCCAACTTTTCTGAAATCACAAGCCGATACAAATAACTCATTTTAATAGCATATAAAACTGATTCTCTACCATCCAATGCAGGCTTTCTTTGATTAATTTTTATATGCATAATATTGACACGAGTATTTACCAGACAAGAAAGAATTTTTTCCAGGTCAAACTCTATTTCATTTCTAAAAAGAGTTTTTCCATAGCAATTGATAATTGTCCTAAGACATGGTTTTAATTTTCCATTTTCATTAGGATATCTTTGCAATTTTATATCTTCACTTTGAATTATCTCCATTAACGACTCAGAAAGTTCTACAAGAAATGCACACTTCACATCATTCGTGAATCCAGCAGAACTTGTCGCATATAAATACATCTGATTAACAACTCCTAATTCATCCAATAAAATTCTCCATTTATCAAATAATTCAGATGACAAAATATCTTCATATTTTAAGAGTCTATCACTGAATATTGAAATAAAGTTTGCAGACGAAAAGTAATGTAATCTTTGTATTTTAAAGTGTTCTACTAGGGCATTATATGAATTAGTGCTTTCTCTTCCATGTATTTCTATAGCCTCCAAATCAAGAAAAACTCCATCAAATATCTGCAATAATCTTTCTAATTCTTGCAGTAACGAATATAACTTTTTAGCTTCAATTTCTTCTTTGCAAGTAAAAGTTATGATTCTATTCCCCACTTCTTCTATGCAAACCTTTATCATTTGCATTAGAGATATTGTAAATTCATATGGTGCAACACATCTTAACATGCCATTTTTTACACTATATATAGCCTTTAAGCTATCACACTTTATTGAAATATCCATGTTTTCTCCAAACTGCTATAAATACTTTTCATAATAGTTTCAATCACCCAAATACAGCCATCACCTGCTCATATTTCCCTTTGTAAATCTCTTTACTTTCGTCTGATAGCTTGTTATAGCTCCGTTCAAGCTTTTTCCTCACAAATTGCTCCCCCTGCTCTATATACATCTTTCTTTCAACATAAGCTAAATAAAGTAAACTTGGCACACTATCGAAATGTGAAATTGCATCGGCATCTGCAACACACAATTCTTCAATGCTGGTTCTCCCCAGCTTTACACTCCCTCTATGATTTAAAATACACTTTTGTACTAACGCCGTTTTTTCTTTATCATAATTCATTTCATTTAAAATCTCTTTAGCAATATCTGCTCCATATTTATGATGTTCCTCATACATTGCATAATCAGCTATTGAAGCTATATCATGTAACCATGCTGCTATAATCACAGTTTCTTTGTCAGCACCATATTTTTCTGCCAGTATCTCTGCATTTTTCACCACTGCTTCAATGTGATAATAGCACCCCATTCCAAATTTGTTAGTTGGTTGCTTGCACCTGTGATATACTTCTTTCTGTAAATATTCTATGATATCAGTTCTCATTTTTTATTCCTCTAAAATTCACATATCTGTTAATAGATATCTCTATGTCCCTCTATTTTTTTATACTTTCAGTTATATCTTTGAAAGAAGAAATCATATCTACTACGTTGCCCATCTTTCGTGCTTTTTTCCTTGCTATTCTTCTAGAGTCTCCTGATATGTTTGAAAAATTATATGTAAATTTTTCAATAATTTTCTTAATTACCCACACAACAAGAGCTGTTGTCAAAAACGGTATAATATATGGCATAAATATAATAATTGCTTGCAACATTCCATCCATAATCGCTTTATTCATCATTTCTCCTATATTTACCAAATCTCAATCTCCTCTCTTCTTATAATGTATCATCAACAAAATTTTTCATCTGTAAATACTTTTCTATCAATTTCGGCTGTATCAAAGGGTATGTCCAATTCTCAGGCAACTTATCCATAAGAACAACCTTCTCCATTTCGCTATGTAATTCTTTCGCAAATTCCGTTATCTCTGCAAAACAAAGCAGTCCAAAGGTTTCCTCACCAGTATTATTTACTCTTGTCTTGCCTGTCACTGAATATACACAGATTGGCTTTATCTCATATTTTACTGCTCCTGTTTCTTCCTGGAGCTCCCTTTTAGCGGTTTCGAGAATATTTTCGCCTGCTTCTCGATGCCCTCCCGGCACTTCATAGGTATCTCTTTCTTTGTGCTTGCAAAACACCCACTTGCCGTTGCTCTGTGAGATTATTACTGCAAACTTCAGTAATGAATCGTCTACTGTATCATAAAATTTAACTTCTAACATATTTCTTCTCCATCAACACATATAATCTCATCTTTTAAATTTGCTTTGAAACAAAATGTACAATTTCTTTCTTCTGTTCAAGAATATAAGATACCAGCTCCTGCGGATATACCTTTACTCTATTCTTTAAATCCTCAAGTGGAACCCAGCAGAAATCTAAATCAATTCTTTCATTATCCAGTTCATCATATCCATGAAATACTCCATCTAAAGGAATATCATAATTAACGAGATGTACATTATAATATAAACATATCTGATGACATGGTCTTTTACCCCATGGAAAATATATTTCACCAATCGCCAGCAGATTATCTACCTCTATTTTAGTGTGAAGTTCTTCTTCAAATTCCCGCTTCAAAGTTTCTATACTTGTTTCCATTGCTGCTACATGTCCACCTATAATGGAATAATCATCATTCTTAGGACGCTGTAATAGAATTTTTCCATTGCGTATCAATATTCCACCAACTCTGTATGAAAATACAAAATCATCATTCTTAAATAAAATATCCACTTCAAACTCCTTTGCATTTATTTAAACTATTTCAACTCTTCTATCCATTTTCCATTTTCTTCAAAAAAGAAATATTCACTAATATTGTCATTTAAAAATACTTCCAACATCTTATCCATTCCATAAGCAAGTTTTCTCTGCTTCATTTCATCTAATGTCAGCCAGAATACATTCCCTTCTTCAGACGAAGTAACTATTCCTTCAAACTTATCTGTCTTATATAATAACACTATATATCTTGTTTCCTCATCCTTCATCCAGTCTTTTATCCCACAAAGTTTTGGTTCCGAAATTTTCAATCCAGTTTCTTCCCACACTTCGCGTATCACAGCATCTGTAAATGATTCTCCTCTTTCCACATGTCCTCCCGGAAATGTTATTCCAGAGTAATCATCATCCGTCTTATCTTGGACAAGTATCCCATTTTCACTAAACACCATACACATATTAGTCATTATCACTTTTTCTGTTCTTGCCATTCGTAATACCCTTATCCTTCATTTGCTGAATCCATATATATCATTTCAACAATACTGTCTGCATCAATATCAGATGTAATAATTTTTTCATTAAAAACTGATGAAAAATCCTTTTCTCTCCACCATCTACGCATATCTTCTTCACCAAATTCCTGTTTTTTATCTCTTGTATTATGCCGCCTGACCGTCTCTTCAAATGGTATATCAAAATAGTACGCATATATATCCATTCCATACAATTCATTTGCCGTTTTGAACAAAGGACTATACCACTCATCATACATGATGCCCTCTAAAATAACCACATCACAATGCTCATACCCATATTTCATAAGTTCTATCATAAGTGGTAATGCCTTAGTATCAACGCCATCTTTAACCCACAAGATATTTCTCCTAATCTCATCTTGTGAAATCATCATTGTATTGTATCCAAATTTCTTTTGCAACGCTCTAGCTACTGTTGTTTTTCCACTTCCAGAGTTACCTCTTAATATGATTATCTTTTTCATAATTTCTCCTTAATCTTGCTATTACTCTCTCCACAAATAGAGCCAAACTAGAGCCATTTGAGAAAACAAATGCCGGAAACCCGCATAAATACGGCTTTCGGCATTTAAATCCGTTATTCAAACTCTTCCCCTATATTTTATCGTCATCCAACAAATGCTGATATTTCCTACATTTCAGGCATATCTGCTTCGCCAAATATCACACTTTTCACTTCGTTTTGAAACTTTTTAGTAGCAAATTAGTAGCACACTTTCAGATGAAAATCTATCTGAAGACTTGATATAATCTACATCTTTACTACTTATTGTGAATAATCAACTGTGGCTTGCGAGTGATTTAAAACCATCACTCTACTGCCATTCAAAACGAAAGGAGCATTACCATGAGTAACCAACACAAACACCCAACTATCAGTTTTAGAGTTTCTGATGCTGAACGTAAACAAATCGAGGCTCGCATCGCTGCCAGTGGAATGATGAAGAAAGATTACTTCGTCCGTTCCTGTATATATAACCGAATCTGCATTGTCGGCAAGAAAGAAACTATCTATCCGCTTATACAGACTGTCAATGCTTTGTATCTTCAATTACTTAAAATGCAGAAAGCATTTGTTGGATATTATCAAGATCAGAATCCCGATAATCTACCTACCAGCAACGAAATCACAGAGCTACAGACCAGCTATAATAATATGCTTTCTTCCATCATTGAGCTGCTTGATGGTGCTAAGTATCTCTGGGAAGGGGGTACTCACAATGAACCATAACCTTATTTATCTGTTTGGTATGTATGAACTTGACACAGATTCCATCGTTATATATGCAAATGACAGTGACCCATTCATAATCAATTGCCAGAAGTGCAATTCATCTGTCATTCTTGATAATCCTGATGATATTGTATATCTTTACCGGCTTGCTCAAGATGCTCCTCTGCTGTATGCAGAACTTGCTCTCAAAGCAGATGGCTTGCAAGGATATGTAGATGCTATAAATGAATTTAATTAATCTTACACAACCTCTCTGTGGCTTAAATTGTGCTTCGAGTTTTCTTTCGAGTTTTTTCTAAAAATAACTCGAAAGAAACTCGAGACACTAACATAATCTCATATACTAGTAGTAATACAATTTATATATAAGAGCATTAGTATGTAACCATCTGTTATAACTATTCCTTAATTTTTATGATATTTTATTTGCAATTCTAAAAATTATAAATTATTTTTTATCCTTTTCCACAGCCTTCCCTAGCTCCATCAATGTCTTCATTGAATTGGGATTTTTTAATAACTCTGGCAGTAATGCCTTCATCATTGTCATATTAGGATCTTCTATTGGTGCCGCCGGTACCGATGCCTTTACAATTGCTTGAATTGTTTCTGTATCTTTATTATGAATTTCACTCCTTAAGCCTGCAATTTCATCCTGTATTTCATACAAGACAGACAATAACTGCGTATTATCATTTCTAACAATATCTTGTCCTTGTAATTCATTTTTATTTTCTATGTCATCAAACTCAAATGACATAGTTCCTATGGTTTTTGTTAATCTGGCTTTAACCTCAGCCACTGAATCCAAATCAGACAGCTCATAATCGAAAGCTCTTATCCCAGAAATATCAAATGGGATTTTCTCAGACTTTTCTTTTAAATGAATCATTGGTTTTCCTATTGATGCCCTATACCCCATCTCATAAAACGCATTCGGATTATGCCCTGTTATATCAGCTATTACTAGCTCTGATTCTTTTATATAATCGATTATAGTTTGAGTAATTGAATCTGATTGATTAACCTTGTCAACTCTTATAGCTTCAAAACCACATTCCTCACATACTGGAGATATAATATATTTATATACTTGATCTGCTCTTTTTCTTATTTCGCTTCCCTCTTCTCCAATTGGTGAAATTACAAAACACTTCATATTTGTCCTCCTTCTAATCCATTTCATTTTCTTTAAAACAAAACTAATATGTCAATTAAAGTTTTCATAAAATATGATTAATTACTAATGATAATTAGATAAAGATTAATTTTCCCCATTAGCTATTCTTTCAATAAATTCCTTTACATATGGATATTTTTCGTTACATTTCTCTAGTATATTAATAATTTTTGCATTTCCCTCAATTTCAAATAAACCTGCCAAACTCTCTTTAATTTGATTTGTAGCATTTCCTGAACTAACAAATGAAATCTCTCCACCTCTTTCAGGATTTTCTTTATTTTTATGATACTCTAAAAGACTCATAATTCCACTTGAATTAAAGGCTGGTGTATTAAGTTGCTTAATAAGTTCTTTTGAATCAATTTTATTCATGGATTTTTTTTGCATAATTTCATTAACCAAATAACACATTATCTCTGGATACAAAAAATCTTCAATCTCGTGATTTACATTATTGGAGTTTGCTATATCGTTTCCCCAAACGTTATGTATAAGCATATGCTTAACATCAATATGGGAAAATTTCTTTTTCGAATTTGTAGAGTATGCATTACGACCTGCACCATCATTATCATATAAAATAACTATTTGGGGGATTTTTTGGTTACTATTTTTATAATACGATTCATAAAACTCTAAATATTTCAATATATTTGATGCACCATTAGCTGAAACAATATTCGGAATATTAACTTTAAAATAGGCACACAAACCTTCTATGTATTTTTTATCACAATTTCCTTCTACAACGAGATTATAATCTGACAAAATATTATGTTCAAGTCTTTCTATTCCTAAATGATCGCATATTGTCTGATATCCGTATTCATTGTTAATATTTAACGATTTTGTTTCAACTACATTTACATTTCTTTTCTTTCTAACAGAATACTGTTGATGCCAGTCAGCATCAAGAAAAATAACATTTTTCATACTATATGCATCTATAAAAATTCTTGAATGTGTTGTATAAAATATTTGCATATTCTGGCTTTTATCCATAAAAAATTTTTTTAATTTTTTCTGCAATCCTTCATGCAAAAAAATATCCGGTTCATCTACACAAAAAATAATACTTTTATTTTTTCTTACTCGTTCAGCAGTCTCAAATTGTAATAATATACTTGCAAGTCTTTGCAAACCAGAACCCTTATCTTCGATACCTATAGTCCCTTGATCATCCAAAGCCAATTCAACATCATCCGATATCATTTCCCTAAAAGAATCAGTCCTTTTAGGCACTATAAATTTTACCTTCCAATCATCTTTAAAAGAATAAAATGTCTCTGATATATCTTCTGCAAATTCATCCAAAATTCCCTGAAGACCATCTACATATGATTCATATGCTTCTTTTAACTGTTTTTTTGTATTAGAAAATCTTGATTTCTTATATTCAAGTGTTAATATATCTTCTGATATATCATCTATTACCTTAGGAATATCTAAGTTTGCCGCTTCTAGATAATAGAATTGTATATTTTTCAAAAAGATATTAATGTCCTTTTTATTCATTTTTGTCATCTTCTTCAAGGAAGTCCCCATTTTCCCATCTAAAACTACCTCTCCAGCATTCCAATTTTTCCAATTCTTTTCTATACTATAAAAAATGGCATTCTTGTCATCATAAAAATCTACTGTTATCTTAGGATGTGTTGCTGCTCCACCCGTTGCATTTTTTAAAACCGGCATATCAGAAGATGGTTCATAATCATTTTCATTAAAAAATAGAGATAGTGCTCTTAATGTATTTGTTTTTCCAACATTATTTTTCCCACATATAGAAATTAATCCATATTCTTGTTCAATATCAACTGTAAGATCAATAATAGAACGAAATCTGCAAATATTTATTTTAATTATCTTTATCATCAGTCTATCACCTCACTTAATATATTGTTTTTTAAATCATTGATACTATAAATCGTATCCATAACTTCGAATGTCTCTCTCAAATTTCCTCTAGCACTCTTCCATCCAATTCCATCTGTAAACCAGACAAATGTAAATCCATCTATTGTATCTGCTTCTTGTGAAAGCATCTTATAACTTCTTGCCGTTTCATTTAACTTTGAACCACCACTTGCATAGAAATTGGTTTCAATTGCATATATCATCTTATCCGTCTTAATCACAAAATCAAATCTCTTTGCGGCTTTCCCCTGATTCGAAAGTGCTGATAAATCAATATTCCATTTAGCTTCAATGTCCTTCAGATACATTTCTTTGAAGTAATTTACATCCTTTTCAAAGCCTGCTGCCACGATGTATTTTTCAACCAAATTCTCCATCTGATGACCACCACGATTTTTACGACCATTAGAGTCCAGACCAGTTTCAATACCTAATGCATAGTCAACTAGGTTATTCACAATATGATTTGCAATCATATCAAATAATCCTGTTTTACGCATAAACACCATGTACTGTTCCACATCATAATTCATAGTTTTAAAGTTGTATAGAAATGCGCCTTCCTCATCCTGTGCATAAATCTCATTTCCACGAACTGCAAGTAATAATGGAATGCACTTTAATGTTTCTGGATACTTTGTTACAATCTTTTCGAACTCATCTTCTATGTTTTTAGAGCCTATTAATGAATTCAGAATGTTAAGCTCTACCTTGATTTCATCAACATTCTTAATTACCTTTTCAAAATCTATGTAATAATCATAGCCTGATATACTTGGTCTGAATTTACTCAGCCATTCATCAAAATTTCTCATCTACTAATGCTCCTTTATAGTAATATCTATTTTATCTTCAGAAAATTTCCAAATAGCTTTACATGGATTGTATGAACCATCCTCAGTAATTAACCCTGATTCCTTATACAAATCTGTTACACCTGCAAGGTACCCTCTATTTTTTGCTATTGTTAATTCTTTAGATGACAATCCATTAAATATCACCTTAACTTTATGTGCGTCATCTGGTAACAGATTTGTAATAGCTTTTGGCAATCTTAATATTCTTGCCCGAATATCATTAGCTGAAATCTGTTTATCTACAACCAGCTTAACCCCTTCGTTTTTTTCATCTATTATTCCATCTGCATTTACCAAATCATCAGTTTCATCCTTCAAAGCATCCATTGCACCTTTACTAAATACTGGCGTAAAAATAAAACCAATCTCATTGTCAATACAGCTTTCAACAAGTGATTTACCATCTATAAGTATTATCGGACGTGATGGATCGGCATCTACAAATTCTTCTGTCTTTTTTGAATAGCTTGCAGTCGTAATAAATATCCCTTTACTTCCCGATGGCATCACACCTCTAAGTGCCCTAACTTTTTCAATAGGAATTGTGGTCCCTGGTTTATTTCTCTTTGCCTGAACAAAATAATCAACAGCATCTGCCCCAGCAAAACCACCAACACCATATCTTACAGCCTCTAAGTCAATTCCACCATCTGAAGAACGCTGAGTTACAACAACCTCATCTAAACCTATCTTTTCAAGATACACTTTTAAAAATTCCTCGAATGCATATCCGCTTTCAAAATAACCATAAAACTGTTCCAAAAATTCATTTATCTTTTCATTAGATATTTCAATGTTTTTTCTCACTCTAGTACATTCTCCAATCTTCTCTTAGATATCTCTAAGTATTCTTCACTAACATCAATTCCTATAAACTTTCGCCCAAATCTTACTGCCTCCACCCCAGTGGTTCCTGAGCCACAGAACGGATCTAATATAAGTTGTCCCTCTTCTGTAGATGACAGTACTATTCTTTCCAGCAAATATTCCGGCTTTTGTGTAGGATGCTTTCCTTCTGTCTTCTCGGATGGCTTTGTCAATGAGCCCGTCCACACATCCTTCATCTGCTTGCCACCATTCATTTCTTTCATTTTCTGGTAATTAAAAAAATGCCGAGACTTCTTTTCATTCTTCCTTGCCCATAAGATAGTCTCGGTAGAATGTGTGAAGCATCGACATGCTAAGTTTGGTGGTGGATTTGTTTTCTGCCATGTAATATTATTAATTATTTTGAAGCCTTCCTGCTCCAATGCCATACCAATCGAATATATATTGTGTAATGTTCCTGATATCCATATTGTGCCATTTGGCTTTAGTACTCTCTTACATAACCTAATCCACTTTCTGTTAAACTTATGTTTTTCTTCGACGCTGGTTCCGCCTTCTGAAAGCTTATCCCATGAGCCTTTATTTACTGAAACCATCTTTCCGCCCTGACAGGTAATGCCGTCATTACTTAAAAAATAAGGCGGATCTGCAAATATCATATCAACAGATTCCGGTTCCATTTTTGTTAGAATTTTAAAGGAATCACCTAATATCAGTTGTGATTCTTCAGTCTCGAAATATAATGGCACTTTCTTTGTAAATAAGTTTTCCATTATCTAGACTCCTCTAATAATTGCATATAATCACTTCTTCGCCAACTCTGTTAGATGCATCTGAATTAATCATACGCTTTACACTTACAACATCTATTTTATAGCCTTTGTTACCATACAGTTCATTTATCAAGTCTGTATTATGGTTTGTGAGCATACAGTAGCAACCTCTGGCTGTTAATTCATCGAAAAGATTTGCTAGTCGTTTATGGCTTTCTATGTCAAATCCCTCTTTGGTGTATGACTCAAAAGAAGTAGGATTCAACGGTGCATATGGGCTGTCTATAAATACAAAATCGCCCTTTTTTGCACCCTTGCAAGCTTCCTCAAAATCTCCATCGATGATAGTCACACCCTGAAGATATTTTGAAATCTCCATAATGACGTCTTCATCAACAGAAGCTCTCCGGCTGTTGTTATATGGAACATTAAATAATCCTTTGCCATTTACACGATATAAACCATTAAAGCAATGCTTGTTGATAAATACAAACAATGCTGCTAATTCCACATCATACTCCGCTTTCATCAGCTTGTCATTGTAATGCTCTCTTAGAGAATAATAATATTCCTTGCCATCTTCCCACATTTCCGTATCAAGCTTGCTCACAGCCCTCAGGAATGCTTCCGGTGCGTTACATATTTGCTTGTAAGCATTTATCAATGCTTTGTTTATATCATTTATCAGAGCATTTGTAGGTAGCAATTCAAAAGTAACTGCACCGCCACCCACAAATGGCTCATAATAATTATTATACTTTTCAGGCATCCTCTCCTTTATCTGCGGAATTAACTGACGCTTACCGCCAGCCCATTTCACAAATGGAGCTACACTTGAATTACTCATTTTGATTCCTCTTCTCTATGTCCACAAAAGGACAATCTATTACTCATTTATTATACTTGCAAACATACAAAATAACAACCAAAACTTTCACTCTTTGTGAATTATCTTACTTCTGAAATACAAATATATACTCATGTGCCAGAAGCAGAAAATTATTGTTGCGTTTTTCCCAATAATCAGTAGAACAACAATTATGCTGTTCCTTAATTATAATTTCTTTATTCGTAAATCCTGCCTGTAAAAAGCATTCCATCATACGAAATCCTAACGGAATGACCTTTCCATATTTTCTTAAATCCCCAATCATTACAGCACACATTTTTCCCTTCTTTAACACACGATATGATTCCTCTGCCACCTTCTGCATTTCTGTCAAAAACTTTTCTACATTAAGCAATGAAATATCCCCTTCTATCCTTTTGCTGTATTTGATGATATTGGCATATGGCGGATGCGTACAGATAAAGTCAATTCGACTATCTTTGATAAAATGCAAATCTGTAGCATTTCCATTTCGTGTAAAGATTTTTGAATTTGTTTCACATCGGAATTGTAAATTCGTTTCAGAGATTGAAACAGATTGCGGATTGATATCAACACCTACCGCATGACGATTGAGTAGCTTTGCCTCTACTAAGGTTGTTCCACTACCCATAAATTGATCTAAAATCCAGTCTCCCGGCTTTGAATAGCGAAGTATCAGATTTCTTGATACATACGGAGACCAATTACCTCGATACTTTCCTGAATGCGTTGCCCAACTTCCTCTGTCCGGAAAGGACCAGACTGTTGTTGGTTCAAGCCTAAAATTATTTGGTTGTAAACTTATAAGACATACCTCCTTCTTTTATTTTTATTTATCTATTGTAACTCAATTTTTCTGGAAAATCCATAGCAATTTTCTTTCACTATAAGTGAATTTGTTTGAACTGTATTTCATGCGATAATATTCACAAATAGTGAAAGAGGTACTGACATGCATTTTGAAAACGATACTGACCTATATCGTGTTATAGGTGCAAATATAAAGCATTACAGAGAACAAGCCAAATTAACACAAGTACAACTTGCAGAGCGGGCAAAAATCAGCATCAGCTATCTATCAAAAATCGAAGCCGCCGGCTGTGATAAGAGTCTTTCTATATCTGTATTGAACCAGATTGCAAATGTACTTAGTGTTGAAATTAATGAATTTTTTAAGGAGGTATCCGAATCATGAAACTTATCGAAGCACAGACAAGAATAGAAAAACTTGCCTATATTCCCTTCAAAGAGTATCTGTCCCCTGACCAAGTTCAAGATGCCATGATGAAAATCAATAAAGGGAAGACCGGACAACTTTTGGAATTGACCATCGGATTAAATCTTTCCAATACTACTCTTGATTTTGAAGACGGAGAATTAAAAACCAACAAGTGTGACCGAACCGGCAAGCCATTAGAAACAATGTTTATCACACAAACCGCCTCTATTATCGACGAGTTATTATCCAAACGCAGATTTCAAGACACTAAGTTATATAAAAAATTCCAGCATTTATTATATGTTCCTATCAGTAAGGATGGAAATCCTGCAGACTGGATGTACTTAGCTCCAATTCAGGTTGACCTATCTCTACCGAAATATTATGTTCTTGCTCAGCAACTTGAAGCAGACTATTACTACATCTGTGACCAGTTAAATCAACAATTATCTGCATCTGTCAGATCGACTTTACATACTGCAAGTGGCGAATTCATTCAAATTCGTACAAAAGATTCAAAACCATATCATCCTATATATTCCAGTATTTATGGTCGTGAAATATCTGATAAAAACAGAGCATTTTATTTCAAAAAAGAATTTATGAAATATATTACATCTCTTGAAGATTAATAGGGCGGAGCCTTAGCTCCACCCTATCTTCCTCTCCCAACATCCTTAACCTTCTCCCCAATCCATTCCCAAAACTTCTCCAGCAGATTCATCTCGCCAATCACAAACTGCTTCATAAACTCATACGCCTTTTCCAGCTTATCCTTCAGGCTTCGGTTCTCCTCCCGGAGCATCTGATTCTGATATCTCAGTTCTATCACCTGCTCCTTCAGATAATCATCGCCATCTACAGTTTTCAGAAGTTCCTTCTTAAGCCTTTCTGCCTCCTCCAGTTTAATCTGTGCCTGTTCCGTCTGCCATTCTGCGGTATCCGACATCATCATCCACTTGTCAGCCTCTTTTTATATATGTTTAAGAAAAAACTACCACCGAAAGCTCTCCGGCACACCTCGTCTATCCAAATATTCTTTTCGAGCCTTTTCCTTTTCTTCTTCCGTTAGTGCAGTCTTATATTTTGTATACAATTCTCTCATTACCATTGCGTCCAACTTCTTCTCCAGCCCCTGTTTTATCTGAGGCAACAGTTCCTCCTGTTCCAACATAAAATATCTCATTATCGCAACGAAAAGTTCTTCTGAAATCTGTACATTTTTCATATCAATCCAAGAGTATATATAATTTCTTCGGGATTTTATTTCATACAAATGAACTTTATGCTTACACATAAACGCCACCCATCTTTATTACTTACAATGCTTTTTATTAGTATTTTAGCTCGTTGATAATGTACAGTAGCATCTGTCACAATACGGATAATACCCACAGGAGTATTGGTTCGTTTGGACACTGATGTTAATACAATTTAACCATTTTTCTTAGGGGTGTTCAAAAAGGGGTTCATTTGAACCCCCATTTGAAAAAGCCACGTTTATAGGCATAAAAAGTGGCAGGCAGCTAAGGTTTTAGCCCCCTGCCGATGAATGAATCTTATAATATTTTTCTGTATTCCATCAAATCAAACAATTACAAATCAACCCTTTTAAGTTTATTACTATTTGAAACAAAAACTTCTGGATATACCTTCCTTGGATACTTTTCTTCAACTATAGTAATAATGACAGCTCCACCCTTGCCTAGACAAGACAATATCTTTTCATATTCATCTGGATTAATGAAATCATCAGGGTAGCCATAGAAAGCAAATAAACAATTAGTAGCAAATGCAAAACTATTATACTCTTCATCATTATTTTTTGCTTTTCTAAATTCTGATTCTTGAATAAAAATCTGGCGTCCGTCATTTATATCTGCATTTACAATAAACTCGACCTTCATGGCATTTTCCTTTCTATACTCTTAATGTACTACTTCCAACTTATGGTTCGAATTTCTTTTCTTAATTCTTCAAATTCATTTTTATCAATTGCAATCTCCGAAACAGTATATTGGGTTTTAGAAACTCCAAGATTCTTCTCCCATTTCAATTTTTGGTTATAGTAATATCTCCACACTACACCATTAGTATAAATAAAATGCGTCACCTTTTTCATTTGTTCCAATACCTGAACAGTATCGGCTAATGAAACGCCCGCTGCCTTCACTTCAACAAACCCATATACTTTACCAACATCTTCTTGTTTAAATACAAAATCTGTCGAAAGAATTGCTATGTCCGAAATACCCGCTCCAGTCAATAATCTGCTATCTTGATTTTTCCAAATTCGATTAATATCTACAAGAGCAAAATCATCCCTAGAAATACATTCATCCAATAAGTTATATACAAATATCTCAATTCCTGCCTCAATAGGACATTTAACAATTACATCATTTATCCTCTTCTGATAATATAAGTAATCCATTTTGCACCTTCCTTTTGTTTCCGCTACATTCAGTATACATTATATCGGCAGATTCGCATATCCATTTTATGTCATATTTCTGCAATATAAAAGGTCAAACCCGTCAAGCCCGATGGATACTGACGAATCTGACCTTTTATAATCAAATTTCTAAATTTTTTCTTCTATTACAATATGCATCAAATAAGGTTTTAATTTATCTCGTTTTTATTTCAAATCCGTTCTTGAAGATGAATCGTATATCGTCCTTGGTATTTACCACCACTTCCTGCACAAGGCTACTCCAAAGTTCCTCATCGAATTCTTCTACCAAAGTCCCCTGCTTTTCCAATGCCAGGATGAATCCCTTAAATATATCTCCGTTATGTTATCAAAGTTATTGGCAACTTGAAACAGTTTTAATTCTTTCTTTAGCCCTTCATTGTCTGTAAATTTAAACATTTATTATCACACCTTTAAGGTTTTTTCTATAATACGAATCCTATATTTAGGTCTTAACAAATTAAACACACAACAATCAGTATTGTATGGAACAATCAACATACATTTTGGCAGAACGAATATAACAAAAGTTTTCACTATCCGTATACGGCAAACTGATTCTGCGTTTATCATTTCGTTCACATAATACAAAATATACATCTATGTCTATTCCATCTTGTCTAGCCTTATCTTTTAATGTTCTCACAAGATAATTATTTTTTCGTGTATCCGTAATACTATATACAACTCTTTCATGCGGATTATAGCTTCTTGTAAAAATTTTCCCTGTTGGATTTTTTATATCTTGACGCTTAAAAAACTATATGTAGGCGTGTATTCATAAGTGTATGTCATTCTTCTTTGACCGTCAGATACAGAATAATCACCATTTCGAGCTTGTCTAAGAAGATTTGATTTTATATTTTCATAAGCCCTATCTACATCATAATCAATACATCTCTTATCCTTTTCCCACTGTTCATCAGAAGCTTGTTGTGGCGTCAAAGTGTTTTCTTGAAGTTCTGCTTTAAATCCAGTAAGGTTAGGATTATTGATAGGATTTTCTTCAATATTTTTTTGAACTGGTTGTATATTCGTATTGTTTAAAGTGCTATTGCCGCTATTTGTATTATTGCCTTGCGAATTATTATTCGAACAAGCCCATACTACAAATAATGCTACTGCTATCACAACAAGTAATAACCAATGGCAATATGCAACCATTGCCATTATACCAAATATAAGTATTGCCCCTCCTACGAATTTTAATATAGCAATTAATAAGGAAGAGTCTCCATAAAACAGCACTCCAATGATTGCTATAAATACAAAAATTAAAAATGCCATATGTCATCCCTCACTATTTTAGTTTTTTTAGTTTTGCTTGAAGTTCAGCAATTTGTGCTTCAATGCCTCTTTTTCTAAATTTTTTTTATTATATTCTTCGTCTGGAATCCATTCCATTATCTCACCCGGTTGAACCTGTAAATATTCGCAGACTTTATTAAGAGTGTCCGAATTAATATTTTCGTTTTTTGAAAAGCATGTGGGCATATTTTAAGAAAGTCCCGCTTTTCGTAAATCGCTCATGTCATTTTGCGTTCTTTTAACATTTCATCAAGTTTGTAATATACAATCATTTTTTCACGTCCAATCATTTATTTACTCATAGTATTAGCACATCTATTATACCTTACATCGGCAGATTTGCATATCCATTTTATGTCATATTTCTGCAATATAAAAGGTCAAACCCGTCAAGCCCTATGGTTACTGACGAATCTGACCTTTTATAATCAAATTTCTGAATTATTTCTTCTATTATAATATGCATCAAATAAAGATTTAATTTATCTCGTTTTTATTTCAAATCCGTTCTTGAAGATGAATCGTATGTCATCCTTGTCATTTACCACCACTTCCTGCACAAGACTACTCCAAAGTCCCTCATCAAATTCTTGTACCAAAGTACCCTGCTTTTCCAATGCCCGAATGAATCCCTTGAATAATTATCTCTGAGCCTTTTTGCTTTCAATCTATTCTGAAATCTTGTCATAATCTGCTTTGATGGTATTGTACATTTCGGTAAGGTCAACATATCTTCTATTATATCCATTCTGGTCAAGTGGCGTCCGGCTGTTCTCTGCTATGGCTGTCTGCATCTGCTCTAAACTAATTATACATTACTCTCCCCACAAATAGAGCCAAACTAGAGCCATTTGATAAAACAAATGCCGGAAACCTGCATAAATACAGGCTTTCGGCATTTCTGTCCGTTATTCAAACTCAATCGTTCCCGGTGGCTTACTAGTCAGGTCATAGAATACCCTATTAACCCCACGCACCTCGTTTATAATTCTACTCATAACTGTCTGGAGTACCTCAAATGGTATCTCGGCACTTTCGGCTGTCATAAAGTCAATTGTATTGACTGCACGAAGTGCAACTGCGTAGTCATAAGTTCTTTCATCACCCATAACACCAACTGAACGCATATTAGTGAGGGCTGCAAAGTACTGGTTTGGCATCCAGACTGGTGCCTTGCCATTTTCTTTCTTGTAGGCTTCTACTGCCTTGTCTACTTCTTCACGGTAGATGTAATCGGCATCCTGTACGATACGAACCTTGTCGCCTGTTACTTCGCCGATAATTCTAATTCCAAGTCCTGGACCTGGGAATGGCTGACGGAACACAAGCTGTTCTGGTATGCCAAGTTCAAGACCAGCCTTACGTACTTCATCCTTGAATAAGTTGCGGAGTGGTTCGATAATTTCCTTGAAGTCAACGAAATCTGGAAGACCACCTACATTGTGGTGTGACTTGATAACTGCTGATTCGCCGCCAAGTCCGCTCTCAACAACGTCTGGATATATAGTTCCCTGTGCAAGGAAATCTACAGCGCCAATCTTCTTGGCTTCTTCCTCGAATACACGGATGAACTCTTCACCGATTATCTTTCTCTTAGCCTCTGGTTCAGTAACACCTGCAAGCTTAGAGTAATATCTTTCCTGTGCATTTACCCTTATAAAGTTAAGGTCAAACTGTCCTTCTGGACCGAATACGCTTTCAACCTCATCGCCCTCGTTCTTACGAAGAAGACCATGGTCTACGAATACGCATGTAAGCTGCTTTCCGATAGCTCTTGAAAGAAGACCTGCTGCCACTGATGAATCAACTCCACCAGAAAGTGCAAGTAATACCTTACCATCGCCAACCTTTTCACGTATTTCCTTAATAGTATTCTCTACAAATGCATCCATTTTCCAGGTTCCAGCACATCCGCATACTCCACGCACAAAGTTGTGAAGCATCTTAGTACCTTCCTGTGTATGAAGAACTTCTGGATGGAACTGGATTGCATAGAGGTTCTTTTCTGAACACTCTGCTGCTGCCACTGGACAGTCTGCTGTATGTGCAATTATCTTAAATCCTGGAGCAACCTGTGAAATGTAGTCAAAATGGCTCATCCACACGATAGTCTTTTCTGAAACATCTCCAAATAAAGCACTGCTCTTATCAACAAATGTCTCTGTCTTTCCATACTCTCTTACTGGAGCTTTCTCAACCTTGCCGCCAAGAACGTGCTGCATAAGCTGAGCACCATAACATAATCCAAGCACTGGAACACCAAGTTCAAAAAGCTCTTTAGTACAAGTAGGTGAACCTTCTTCATAGCAGCTATTCGGACCACCTGTAAGGATAATTCCTTTAGGGTTCATCGCCTTAATCTGCTCAAGAGGTGTTTTGTAAGAATATATCTCACAATATACGTTACATTCACGGACACGACGTGCAACTAACTGATTGTACTGTCCGCCAAAGTCAATAACTATAACCTTTTCCTGATTCATATTGTCCCTTTCCTAATCATAAGTTTGCGTTGAAGATATATTTTATATGCATTTCTATACTTTAATCAGCCAATCATAAAAAATATCCAGACACAATATGCATATATAAATAACATAATGTAGGGGTCAAAAGCCCACGACTTTGATACCTACGAATTGTTCCATGCTACGCACTCCCACAATTCTCCACAATATTCGCATATCGTGGGATTATCATCCCACGTTTATACTCATATCAGGGAGTGGATCACAAGGTCTTTCACCCACCTATGAGCGAGCTCATGTGGGTTTAGACCTTTTGCCCCTGGTATCATAATATACACATATATAATATACGCATATATAACATATACATATACATATACATATACATATACATATACATATATAATATTATAATATATACATATAACACACATATATTAATTGAATATTTTACATAACAATTTATGTATAGCAATTTACTGCTTTTATTGTCTTATATTTTCTCCTATTACTTTCAAAGTATATATCAGTATATATAACACATCTACAACTCATATATACATTTATTATAGTAAACAAGCGGTATAATGACAAGCATATTCTTAAATCTTTATTACAAACCCATACAACACAACCTCCTATTATTAATTTGTTGTATGCTTATACCGCTTAATTTCAGATTTATACAGCTTTATATTTCCATAAGGAACTCGTCTACATATTTCCTCATATCGCCAAATTCTGCATTAACCTCAGGTACATCAGACTTAAAATCCAGCAGTTTATATACATAACCTTGTTCCTTGGCCTGTCTATAACTTTCTTTATACACAAGTTCAAAAAGCAGTGATATATGCCCTACTATATGGTCAACTGCACTCCTTCTTACACTTTTAAGTACTGTTTCCTTCTTATAAAAGCTCTCAAGTACCTCTTTGGTTATAATTCCATTCTTAAGCTCCTCTGTTGTTACATCATATATAATCTCCATAGGAATATCTGCATTTACCTTAAATATGTCAACCTTATCTGCATCACGCAGTATATCACAAAACATACGCTGTCTTTCGGTAAGGTCTTCTTTTACACGATACTTATTATGCTGTCTTATTGCCATTTCAAGAAGTCCTGTATCTTTATTGTGGTGCTCATTATTTTTTATTATCTGCTTATCATCGACAGTCGTTGCATCATTATTAACTAAGAATTCTTTAATTTTCCGTTCTTCCTGACAATAATCAGACTGATTATCCGATTGTGCAAGCAGACAATTTCCTTGTCTGCTATTCAGCTTGCCTTCCTGACAACCTTTCTGCCTGCTGTATGCCTGTCCAGCTTCTTCATCCCCTGAACGTGCAAGCTCACATTCTTCATAATACCCTTCTGCAAACTTCCTTATAAGACCTTCCTTAAACAGCAGATCTGCCCCGAATTCTGCATGGTCTACTGACTGGGCATCATTAAATGTACCGAAACGCCTTATCTGCTCAAATCTTCCTATATCGTGTAACATTCCAAGAAACCATGCAATATCTACATCCGGTTCACTTAAGCCTAATGATTCTGCAATTCTTTGACACAGTCCTGCTACTCTGTAGGTATGATCTATCTTAAGCTTTATCTTTTCATCTGATGGGTCATAATTTCTTACATACTCTGCAAATGCATTGATAACATTTTTCCTGTTAATAACTGGTTTGTTAATACTTTCCACAACATCAATAAGTCCATTAAGGTCAGCACATACCATATATGTAAGCTTCCTGATATCATCATCTATTGCTATTGTATCAGGAATATGAACAACTCTCATATCTGCCGCATATCCAGCCTTAATGCCATTAATGCTGTCCTCAACTACTACTGCCTCTGACGGATTTACGCCTATTGCCTTAGCCGCACAAAGGAATATATCTGGTTCTGGCTTTCCATGTTCGACTTCATCTCCATATACAACCGCATCAAGATAATCCCACACTCCTATTTCATGAAGTGTTTTCTCAGCACTTTCACGCCTTGTTGATGTAGCAACTGCACACTTTAATCCATTATTTCTTATATATTCAAATATGTCCTTTACGCCCTTTTTAACAGGAATACCTTCTGTTTCCCTTATCTTGTATACATGCTGTGTTCTAAGCTCCTTCGCTTCCCAATAATCTATCACACCCTTGTAATAATCATCAAAGGACTTGCAGCAAAGCTCTGCCGGAGCACCCTTAAAGCTGTCTATAAGCCACATGGGCATATCCACTCCAAGCTGCCCTGCCGCCCATAGCCATCCCTCATTAGACTGTCTTTCTGAATCTATAAGAACGCCATCCATATCAAATATAATGCCTGATACCATTTTTCTTCTCCTAGCAATCAAATGTCGTATTTTTACACTTTATATTATTTAAAGTAACTATAAAAGATATGTTTTTATAATTTATAACACTGACCAGCACCTGCAATTTTCAAATTTGCCAATTTAGAGATTTTAAACATCTTCTATCATTGAACTTTCATCCATAATGCCGTCATCTGCACCATCCTTATAAATACTTCTTAACATACTGTCCCGTATAAGACTTCTTAACCTTGGCAACCTCTTCTGGTGTACCCTTTGCAATAACTGTACCACCTCTATCGCCGCCTTCTGGTCCCATATCTATAATATAATCGGCTGTTTTGATAACATCAAGATTATGCTCAATAACAACAACAGTGTTACCACCCTCTGCAAGCTTATGAAGTATATCAACAAGTTTGTGGACATCTGCAAAATGAAGTCCTGTTGTAGGCTCATCAAGAATGTATATAGTCTTTCCTGTACTTCTTTTTGAAAGCTCTGTAGCAAGTTTTATTCTCTGTGCTTCTCCACCTGAAAGCTCTGTAGATGGCTGTCCTAACTTAATGTATGAAAGTCCAACGTCATTAAGAGTTTCTATTTTTCTTCTGACTGATGGCACATTTTCAAAGAAATCAACTGCATCCTCAACTGTCATATCAAGCACATCATATATGCTCTTTCCCTTATACTTAACTTCAAGTGTTTCCCTGTTATAACGCTTTCCGTCACACACTTCACAAGGAACATATACATCAGGCAGGAAATGCATTTCTATCTTGATAATACCATCTCCGGAACAAGCCTCACAACGTCCTCCCTTTACATTAAAGCTGAAACGTCCTTTGTTATAACCTCTTTCCTTAGCATCTGTTGTTGAAGCAAAAAGATCCCTTATCATATCAAATACACCCGTATATGTCGCAGGATTAGAACGTGGAGTTCTTCCTATTGGCGACTGGTCAATATCTATAACCTTATCAAGCTGCTCGATTCCTGTAATATCATCATGGTCACCAGCGATACATCTTGCACGGTTTAAAGACTTAGCAAGGTGCTTATACAGAATTTCATTCACTAGGGAACTCTTTCCTGAACCCGATACACCTGTTACACATGTAAATACTCCAAGTGGTATATCAACATCAATATTTTTAAGATTATTCTCCCTTGCACCCTTAACAGTTATCCAGCCTGTCGGCTTTCTTCTCTTCGCCGGCACTGGAATCTTGATTCTTCCGCTAAGATATGCACCTGTAAGCGAATCCTTACATGCCATAATATCAGCTGCTGTTCCTGTCGCAACAACTTCTCCACCATTACGTCCGGCACCCGGTCCTATATCAACAATATAATCTGCGGCACGCATAGTATCTTCATCGTGTTCAACCACAATAACTGAGTTACCAAGATCACGCAAATGTATAAGTGTCCCAAGCAGTTTGTCGTTATCTCTCTGATGAAGTCCGATACTTGGCTCATCAAGTATATAAGCCACACCAACAAGTCCTGAACCTATCTGTGTCGCAAGTCTTATTCTCTGTGCCTCCCCACCTGAAAGCGTACCTGTAGCTCTTGATAATGAAAGATAATCAAGTCCTACATCCATAAGAAACTGTATTCTTGCCTTAATCTCCTTAAGTATCTCTGCACCGATAAACTTCTGTCTGTCTGTAAGCTCAAGCTCATCTAAGAACTTCTTTAACTTAACAATAGACATATCCGTAATCTGATATATATTCTTATCTGCTATCGTAACAGCAAGAGATGATGGCTTTAATCTCTGTCCGTGGCAGGACTTACAAGGTCTTATGCGCATGAATTCCTCATACTGCTGCTTTGCACTGTCTGAGTAAGTTTCCCTGTATCTTTTCTCCATATTATGGATAAGGCCTTCAAATGCTATATCGTATTCTCCAACGCCTCTCTGGCCTTTGTAATGCACTTTAACACTTCTGCCCTTAGTACCATTTATAATCATATCCTTAATATCATCTGGATAATCCTTAAATGGTGTTGATAAACTGAAGTTATATTCCTTTGCAAGTGCACTCATAATAGCCCTTGAAAAGCTGCCCTCATCCTTTACAGACTGCCATCCCATACCAACTATAGCTCCCTCATCGATGCTTAATGAATCATCTGGTATAAGAAGCTCTGCATCAAAATTCATTGTATAACCAAGTCCGTAACAATCAGGACACGCACCAAATGGATTGTTGAACGAAAAGCTTCTTGGCTCTATCTCATCTATGCTTATGCCACAATCCGGACACGAAAAGCTCTGTGAAAAGTTAATCGGCTCACCATCTATAACATCAACTGTAATAAGTCCCTCTGCAAGCTTAAGTGCTGTTTCTATTGAGTCTGTAAGTCTTTTGTTAATTCCATCTTTAACTACAAGACGGTCAACAACAATTTCTATATTATGCTTCTTGTTCTTATCAAGATTTATCTCATCTGTAAGCTCATACATATTGCCATCAGCAATAACTCTTACATAACCACTCTTTTTAGCCTGTTCAAAAAGCTTCTTATGTTCACCTTTTCTTCCTCTTACAACTGGAGCTAATATCTGTATCTTTGTTCTTTCTGGAAGCTCCATAATAGTATCAACCATCTGGTCTACAGTCTGCTTGTTGATTACTTTGCCACACTTTGGACAATGTGGTGTACCTATTCTTGCATATAATAATCTGAAATAATCATATATCTCTGTAACAGTTCCAACTGTTGAACGTGGATTTCTGTTAGTTGACTTCTGGTCTATGGAAATAGCTGGTGAAAGTCCTTCTATGCTCTCTACCGCCGGCTTTTCCATCTGTCCTAAGAATTGCCTTGCATATGAAGATAATGACTCCATATATCTTCTCTGGCCTTCTGCATATATAGTGTCAAAGGCAAGACTTGACTTACCAGAACCAGACAGACCCGTAAGCACTACAAGACTGTCCCTTGGTATATCTACATCAATATTTTTAAGATTATGCTCACTTGCACCTTTTATTCTTATATAATTCCTGTAATCGCCTTTTTCCATATTCTATTTTCTCCGTTATTTCTTCTTTCTTAATCCTTAATCGTCTCAGGTACATAAAGCTTTTTCTGTAATCAGCAACTGCTTTTTATAATTCTGACTGCGTAATATTGCTTTTGAACTTATAGCCTCACCTGGTATAATAGCTATTAATTCTATCTGCCTGACTTCTTATCCTCATAAATATACTTATTAATATCGATCATCTTATCACGAAGCATAGCCGCCTGTTCAAAGTCAAGCTCTGCTGCAGCCTTACGCATATTTTTCTCAATCTGCTTCTTAACCTTTTCAAGATCTTTAATGCTCATAGATTCATAATCTACATCAAGCCTTCCATTTGAATTATCTGCTTCTGCTGCCTTAGATATACTTATAAGATCTCTTACTGCCTTCTTTATAGTCTGAGGGGTTATTCCGTGTACCTCATTGTACTCCTGCTGTATCTTTCTACGTCTTTCTGTCTCAGATATAGCCTTTTCCATAGACTCTGTTATAGTATCTGCATACATAATAACGTGTCCCTCTGCATTTCTGGCAGCTCGTCCTATCGTCTGGATAAGTGAAGTCTCTGTTCTTAAGAAGCCCTCTTTATCAGCATCAAGAATAGCCACAAGACTTATCTCTGGAATATCAAGTCCCTCTCTAAGCAGATTGATACCAACAAGCACATCGAATCCGTCAAGTCGCATATCCCTTATAATCTTCTGTCGCTCTAGTGTATCAATATCCGCATGAAGATACTTGACTCTTATGCCGACTTCCTTAAGATAATCTGTGAGATCCTCTGCCATACGCTTGGTAAGTGTAGTTACAAGTATCTTGTTCTTTTTCTCAACTTCCTTATTAATCTCACTTATAAGATCATCTATCTGACCCTCTATTGGTCTAACTGTTATCTCTGGATCAAGCAGTCCTGTAGGCCTTATAATCTGCTCTGCCCTCATAAGTTCATGTTCTTCCTCATACCTGCTAGGCGTAGCAGATACAAAAAGCATCTGTGATATCTTGCTCTCAAACTCCTGAAAATTAAGCGGTCTGTTATCCTTCGCTGAAGGAAGCCTGAAGCCATAGTCTACAAGTGTCGTCTTTCTTGCCTGATCGCCTGCATACATTCCCCTTATCTGTGGAATAGTAATATGTGACTCATCGACAATAATCATAAAATCATCTGGAAAATAGTCCATAAGCGTATATGGTGGACACCCTGCTGGAAGCCCTGCTAAATGTCTTGAATAATTCTCAATACCTGAACAGAAGCCTGTTTCCTGCATCATCTCTATATCAAAGTTCGTTCGTTCTTCTATTCTCTGTGCCTCAAGAAGCTTATCCTCACTCTTAAAATACTCTATTCTCTCTGCAAGCTCTTTCTTTATATTCTCAATCGCCTTTTCCATCTTCTCTTTTTCAACAACATAATGTGAATTAGGAAATATAGCAACATGGTCAAGGTTGCATTTAACCTCACCGGTAAGAGAATCAATCTCGCTTATCCTGTCTATCTCATCACCAAAGAACTCTACTCTCACAGCATCTCCACTGGAAGCTGACGGATATATCTCTACAACATCTCCCCTTACCCTGAATGTTCCTCGCTTAAAATCCTGGTCATTGCGCATATACTGTATATCTATAAGCTTTCTTATCATTTCATCCCTGTCTTTTTCCATACCTGGACGAAGTGATATAACCATATTCTTATAATCAATAGGTGCACCTAATCCATATATACATGAAACTGAAGCAACTATGATTACATCATTTCTTTCAGACAGTGCTGCTGTTGCTGAATGTCTTAACTTATCTATCTCGTCATTAATCGAAGAATCCTTGGCTATATAAGTATCGCTCTGTGGCACATAAGCCTCCGGCTGATAATAATCATAATAGGAGACAAAATACTCTACTGCATTCTCAGGAAAGAACTCTTTCATCTCAGAGTACAGCTGTGCTGCTAATGTTTTATTATGACTGATTATAAGAGTAGGCTTCTGTACATGCTGGATAATGTTTGCCATAGTAAATGTCTTACCAGAGCCTGTAACTCCAACTAAAGTTTCAAACTGATTACCTTCATTAAATCCTTCTACAAGTTCCTCTATAGCCTGGGGCTGGTCGCCTGTTGGCTCATATAGGGCATGTAACTTAAACTCCATAATGCCATCTCCTTCCTGAAATAAGATTCCCACAAAATATTTCTAAAAAAAGACAAAGTCAATATTTCATAGTATGCACTTACATGCTTAATTCTACTACAAAAAATAGACTTTGTCTATCTAATACAGAACATCTGTTCCTATTTTATTAGTGGATAATCCATTAACATTCCTTTTATAAACAGAACATTTATCTGCACCTGTTATTATATTTCGTTTTCATTCAGTATCATGCAAGGCCTGAATACTACTAACAATACTAATAATACTAATAATGCTAATAATAATATTAATAATACTAACAATATTAATAATAATACAGCTTAATTCATAACTGCCTTCAGGCTGTCTATGGCTGCGTTAAACTGTGTATCCTCATCAGCATTCTTATCAAATTCCACAACAACATCCGGGGTAACACCATTTCCATGTATATCCTGTCCCTTTGGTGTAAAATACTTGGCTATTGTAAACTTAATTGCACTTCCATCGGTAAGCGGCTTTAGTGTCTGTACAATACCCTTTCCATATGTCTGTGTTCCAACTATGATACCTTTTTCGTAATCCTGTATAGCACCTGCAAATATTTCTGAAGCACTCGCACTATTTCCATTGACAAGTACTGCAAGTGGAATATCCAGTTCTTCATTACCACTATCGCTGTATTCTTTTCTATTCCCTGCCTTATCTTCTGTATACACAATAAGACCATTTGGAAGTATATATTTAAGCATAGTAACTACAGTTGTAAGCAAGCCTCCTGGATTATTTCTTATATCTATAACTATCCCTTTAGCTCCCTGCGCCTTAAGGTCTTCAATAGCTGCCTTAAACTGTTTTGCCGTAACACTTTCAAACTGTGAAATTGCTATATATCCTATGGAATCATCTGTCATTGCATAGTTTACAGTCTGGATTTCAACTTCGTCCCTTACTACTGTGTAATCACAAGTAACCCCTTCTCTTACAATACCAAGTCTGACTGTTGTACCTTTCTCACCTTTGACAAGTGCAACTGCCGAGGACAGATCCATATCAGTAACATCTGTATCATCTACTTTGACTATCCTATCTCCAGTTCTTAATCCAGCCTTATATCCTGCACCATTATCATATACATCTACAAGCAGGATTCCGCCTTCTTCACTTAACTGACAGACCGCTCCTATTCCGTAAAATGTACCATTTGTAGTTTCCTTAAGTTTATTATACTCATCAGCTGTATAATAAACAGTATATTTATCTCCATAAGAACTAAGATAAGCTTTATATATGTTATTCTTGGCCTTTTCCTCATCAACTTCGTCAAAATAGAAAGAATCCAGGACAGAATCTATAGCATTCAGCTTAGCCTCAACCTCACTTCCTATTCCACTTCCATCTGTAACTGCATCTGACTGTATATATACATCACCATTAACACCTATATGAATATATCCCTTCTGTATACACACACCAGCCACACTTACAACAATTATAACCATTACAAGAAACGCAGCTACTATACCAAGCAGCAATCCATTCTTAAAATAATGAGACTTTTCTCTTTTTTTCTCATACTTTGCTGCTTGTTCAAATATGTTATCTTCATTTCCTGCTATCTGTTCTTTTGTATGGATTGATATATCATCTTCCTTATTATCCATAACAACCTCCATTCTTGCGCTGCTTCTCAGCGCATCTCAAGTTTGTGCGAAGCACAAATC
>ENA-ORPK01000328-ORPK01000328.1-human-gut-metagenome-genome-assembly--contig:-NODE-328-length-46048-cov-5.665623_pt1 | contig 46048 bp, 39 predicted proteins | sample MGYA00242139_ERZ509068 | MGnify/ENA primary metagenome ERZ509068 (study PRJEB26280, sample SAMEA2338687) | human gut metagenome | biome: human gut; feature: human-associated habitat; material: faeces...
TTATTTTCGGACGAGTACGAAAAAAACGGCAAAGATCCGGAAAATGGTCAGTCTCATCGACCATTTTGAATATATCCTGACCGATTCGGAGCTGGAGGCTCTGGTACTGGAAAATAACCTGATCAAGGAACACCGTCCCAAATACAATACGATGCTGAAGGATGACAAGACGTATCCTTATATTAAGGTAACGCTTGGAGAGGAATATCCGAGGGTTCTTTTTTCGCGTCTGATGAAGAAGGACAAGTCCAGATATTTCGGGCCTTTTACAAGTGCGTCCAGCGTCAAGGACACGATCGAACTGATCTGTAAGCTGTACAAGATCCGTACCTGTAACCGCCAGATCCGACAGCCGGAAGAAATTACCGGACAGAATGAGACAAATTCAAATATAGAAAAGAAAGCCGTGCAGGACAGGGCGTGCTTGAATTATCACATGAAGCAGTGTGATGCACCGTGTATGGGTTATATCAGCAAGGAAGAATATGCGCAGAATGTGAAAAAAGCAGTGGATTTCCTGAACGGGGATTATCATGGCGTTTTAAAAGAACTGGAGCAGAAGATGGAAGAAGCCTCCGAGCAGATGGAGTTTGAGGAGGCGATCCGTTACCGGGATCTGCGAAACAGCGTACTGGCTGTGGCGCAGAAGCAGAAGATCACGGACAGCAACGGAGAAGACAAAGATGTGATCGCCCTGGCAAAAGACGAGAAGGATGCGGTTGTACAGGTGTTCTTTGTCAGAGACGGCCGCCTGATCGGGCGCGAGCATTATTACATGATGCATGTGGCAGACCAGACAGAGGAAGAGATCACGGGCAGTTTTGTAAAACAGTTTTATGCGGGAACGCCTTATCTGCCGAAAACGATCATGCTGCAGTGCGAAATATCTGATATGCCGCTTCTTGAAGAATGGCTGAGCGGACGGAAAGGCTCTAAGGTGCATTTTGTGGTACCGAAGATCGGAACGAAGGAGAAGCTGGTCGAGCTTGCGGCAAGAAATGCCGCGCTTGTTCTTTCGCAGGACAAAGAGCGGATCCGCCGTGAGGAAGAACGGACGACGGGCGCAGTTGCGGAGATCGCGAAGCTGATCGGCCTTACGCAGGTCAACAGGATCGAGGCATTCGATATTTCCAACATCAGCGGCTTTGAATCGGTCGGATCCATGATCGTATTTGAAGGCGGAAAGCCGAGAAGAAGCGATTATCGTAAATTTAAGATCAAAACAGTGGAAGGGCCGAACGATTATGCCAGCATGCATGAGGTGCTGACCAGGCGTTTCACGCACGGACTTACCGAAAAGGCGGAAAATAAGGAAAAAGAAAAGGATGATGTTTACGGCAGTTTTACCAAGTTCCCGGATCTGCTTCTGATGGACGGCGGACGTGGTCAGGTCAATATCGCAAAGGAAGTGCTTGAGGAGCTGCATCTGTCCATTCCGGTCTGTGGTATGGTAAAGGACGATCATCACCGGACCAGGGGATTGTATTACGAAGGGGTGGAACAGCCGATCGATCCGCATTCCGAGGGCTTTAAGCTGATCACAAGAGTGCAGGATGAAGCGCACCGGTTTGCAATCGAATATCACAGATCATTGCGCCGCAAGACAAATGTCCGATCCGTTCTGGATGAGATCAAGGGTGTCGGTCCTGCCCGCAGAAAAGCGCTCATGCGTCATTTTGACTCTCTTTCCGAGATCAAAAACGCTTCCGTGGAGCAGCTTTTGGAGATCCCGGAGATCAACGAATCCTGCGCGCAGGAGATTTATGGATTTTTTCATAAGGAAAACGGATAAAAAGTTGTAGACCTATTTTATTTATGTTACACTAGTAAAGATGTAGCGTTATATTGGGAAACGCGATATTTGTACGGAAAAGTGCATAAATATAATAGTGAGATAAGGAGCGGGGTTATGGCAAGTGTAAGTTTAAGCAGAATTATTGAAAAATTTAAGCTGGAGAATCTGACACCTGAGATCGAAACAAAGGGGATCAAGATTACTCAGCCGGATATCAACAGACCGGCGCTGCAGCTTGCAGGTTATTTTGAGCATTACGAGGCAACACGTCTGCAGATCATCGGATTTGTGGAATATACCTATATGAAAAGCCTGACGGAAGAGCGGAAGGAAGAGATTTTTGAAAAACTGTTATCCAATCCGATCCCGGTTATCGTGTTCTGCAGAGAACTGCAGCCGGATCCGCTGTTTCTGAAAAAAGCGGTTGAACACAAGATCCCGCTGTTAATGACAAAGAAAGCAACCTCTGCTTTTACGGCAGAAGTGATCCGCTGGCTGAATGTAAAGCTGGCACCGTGTATTTCCGTACACGGCGTACTGGTGGATGTATACGGTGAAGGCGTTCTCATCACAGGTGAGAGCGGAATCGGTAAATCAGAGGCGGCACTGGAGCTGATCAAGCGTGGACATCGTCTTGTTACGGATGACGTGGTAGAGCTCCGCAAGGTAAGTGATGATACACTGATCGGATCCGCTCCGGATATTACAAAGCATTTCATCGAGCTGCGCGGTATCGGTATTATCGATGTCAAGACACTGTTCGGTGTTTCCAGCGTAAAGGATACGGGAAATATCGATCTGGTCATCCGTCTGGAAGACTGGAGCAAGGATAAAGAATATGACCGTCTTGGTCTGGAAGAGGAATATGTGGATTATCTCGGCAATAAGATCGCAAGCCATACCATTCCGATCCGTCCGGGACGTAATCTGGCACTGATCTGCGAGTCTGCAGCAGTCAACCACAGACAGAAAAAGATGGGCTATAATGCAGCACAGGAGCTTTATAAGCGTGTACAGGAATCGCTTTCAAAGCGCCGTGATGAAGATGAAGAATAGGAAAGTGTAAAAATAAAAGGAGTATACAGAAGAATGAAAAAATATTGTTTTGGAGTAGATGTCGGCGGGACAACGATCAAAATGGGATTCTTTGATACAGAGGGCAATGTTCTTGATAAATGGGAGATCCCGACACGTACGGAAAACGGCGGAGAAAATGTTCTTCCGGATATTGCAAAGGCAGTTAAAGATAAGCTGGCTGAGAAACAGATCGATAAAGAAGAAGTTTCGGGAATCGGTGTTGGTGTACCGGGCCCGGTAGACAGCAAGGGTGTCGTATATAAATGTGTCAACCTCGGCTGGGGTATTTTCAATGTAAATGAAAAACTGGAAGAACTGACAGGCATTTCCGTAAAAGCCGGAAATGATGCCAATGTAGCAGCGCTCGGAGAAATGTGGAAGGGAGGCGGCCAGGGCTTTCATACACTGGTTGTTGTCACACTCGGTACCGGCGTTGGCGGTGGTATCATCTTAGACGGCCAGATGCTGACAGGTGCAAAAGGTGCAGGCGGTGAGATCGGTCATATCCATATGAATGACGCGGAGCCGGATGAATGTGGCTGTGGCAATCATGGCTGCTTAGAGCAGTACGCATCCGCAACAGGTGTGGTACGTCTGGCAAAGCGTGCGCTTGCAAAAGCAACGGAAAAGACTGTTTTAAACGCAGATACCGTAACAGCAAAGGATGTCTGGGACGCAGTAAAAGAGGGCGATCCTGTTGCACTGCAGGTAGCAGAGCAGTTTGGTAAATATCTTGGTGAAGGACTTGCGATCGTAGCAGATGTTATCAATCCGGAAGCATTCGTTATCGGTGGCGGCGTATCCAAAGCAGGAGAGGTACTCCTTTCCTATATCGAGAAAAACTATACAAAGACCGTATTCCATGCAAGCAGAGACGTGAAGTTCACACTTGCAACACTCGGCAATGATGCAGGTATCTACGGCGCAGCGAAGTTAGTATTATAAATATAATGATGTCAGGGTCAAAAGGTCTAACCCCATGTGGGAGTGCAAAGCACGGAACAATCCGTATGACATCTTTCGACAATCATATAAATAATTTAGTAGGTGAATAATTTGAATCAGGCTTTACTGGAGTTTATCAGGGAAACGGTAACCCCGGAAAATATGAAGCTGCAGGAGCCCATGGCAGCCCATACAACATTTCGTACGGGCGGTGAGGCAGCAGTGTTTGTGGAAGTGCCCGGAAAGCAGCAGCTTACGCAGCTTGTACAGTATATGGCAAAAATCTCACAGGAGTTTTTTGTACTTGGAAAAGGCAGCAATCTGCTTGTAGGAGATAAAGGGTATCCGGGGATTGTGCTGAACCTTGGAAAACGATTTGCCCGGATCGAGGTAGAGGGCAATATCATCCGTGCGGAGGCGGGGGCTTCGCTGCCACAGGTAGCAGTTACGGCCATGCAGCACGGACTCAGCGGTCTGGAATTTGCAGCAGGCATTCCGGGCAGTATCGGCGGTGCGATCGTTATGAATGCGGGCGCATATGACGGAGAAATGAAGCAGGTAACGAAATGTGTTACCGTTTTGAATCAGATGGGAGAAGAAATGGTTCTGGACTGCGATACGATGGAATTCGGATACCGCACCAGTATCATCAAAAACCGCCCGTTTGTTGTAGAAGAAGTGGAATTGCAGCTTACAAAAGGTGATCCTGCCGAGATCAAGGCAAAAATGGATGAGTTTAACGGCCGCAGAAAAGAAAAACAGCCGCTGGAATATCCGAGCGCGGGAAGCACCTTTAAAAGACCGGAAGGCTATTTTGCCGGAAAACTGATCATGGATGCGGGTCTGCGAGGATTCCGGATCGGTGGTGCACAAGTATCGGAAAAACATTGCGGCTTCGTGATCAATGTCGGAAATGCATCTTCCGCAGATGTCAGGGAAGTAATTGATGAAGTGAGAGAACGTGTGAAACAGCAGTTTGGCGTTACATTAGAGCCTGAAGTTGTATTTTTGGGAGAATTTTAACTGCTGTAAGGAGGTAATATGCGGCTTGTAATCGTAACAGGTATGAGCGGAAGCGGAAAGCAGACAGCGATGAAGCTTTTGGAAGACGCCGGATACTACTGCGTGGATAATCTGCCGGTACCGCTTGTACCAACGTTTGCAGAGTTGATCGTACAGCCGGGCAGTGAGATCGAAAAGGCTGCGGTCGGACTTGATATCCGATCCGATCAGGCATTCGGGGATATCATGAAGGCATTGTCCCAGCTGACAGAGCGAGGTATCGCATATGAAGTTCTGTTCATGGATGCAGATGATTCCACCCTTTTAAAACGCTATAAAGAGAGCCGCCGGATGCATCCAATCGATGGAAACGGTGCGATCGAAGAAAGCATTTTAAAGGAACGCAGTATATTAAAGGAAATACGGGACAAGGCAGATTATGTGATCGACACCTCTTCCCTTCTGACAAGAGAACTGAAGGAAGAACTGGATCGCATATTTGTCCGGAATGAGGCATATAATAGCCTCATGATCACGATCATGTCCTTCGGTTTTAAGAATGGGATCCCGCTGGATGCAGATCTGGTGTTTGATGTCCGTTTTTTACCGAATCCATTCTATATTGATGAACTAAAGAAGAAAACAGGAAACGATAAAGAAGTATACGACTATGTCATGTCTTTTGCGGAGGCAGGTCTTTTTTTGGATAAGCTCACGGATATGCTTGCATTCCTGATCCCGAACTATGTAAAAGAAGGAAAATACCGTCTGGTGATCGGGATTGGCTGTACAGGCGGAAAGCATCGGAGCGTGACCCTTGCAAATGCGTTGTATAAACGCATGAAGGATCATGGAAATTACGGGCTTACACTTGTGCATAAAGACGTTGACAGATTGAAATGATAAAGAGGTGCGGTATGTCATTTTCCGGACAGATCAAGGAAGAACTGGCACAGGTTATCAGTTCTCCAAGACATTGTCAGCTGGCGGAGCTGGCAGCACTGGTACAGTTTTGCGGGCATATAGAAGAGGATGGGTCACTGCTCGTGCAGTCGGAAAATCCGCTTGTGATCAGAAAATGCTTTACATTACTGAAAAAAACATTTAAGATAGAAGCTGTTGCGAAAAGTCAGATGCAGACACAAAATTACAGGCTTTTCGTGACAGGAGAGGATGCGTTCAGGGTATTGGAGGCATTGAAGATCTGCGATACGGCAGGGCATTTGATGATGAGACATTTGACAGATCCTGTTCTGATCAAAAACAGCTGCTGCAAAAGAGCTTATCTGCGAGGCTGCTATATGGCAGTGGGATCCATGAGCGATCCGTACAAGTCCTATCATCTGGAGCTCGTCTGCGGCTTACAGGCGCAGGCAGAGCAGCTTTTAAAAATATTGCATGATTTTTCATTAGATGCTAAAATGATAGTTCGTAAGAAATATCATGTAGTATACATGAAGGAAGGAGAAAATATTGCGGATTTTCTAAATATCACAGAAGCGCACAAAGCATTGATGGAATTTGAGAATACGCGTATTTATAAAGGTATGCGCAACATGGTGAACCGTAAGGTGAACTGTGAGGCCGCCAACATCACAAAGACGGTGAATGCTGCGACAAGGCAGGTAGAAGATATCAGACTGATCCGGGAAAAAATGGGGCTGGAAGGTCTGCCGGAGCCGCTGCGTCAGATGGCATATGTCCGCCTTGAAAATCCACAGGCGTCTTTGGGGGAGCTTGGAAAGCTGCTGGATCCACCGGTGGGCAAATCGGGAGTAAATCACAGATTGAGAAAATTGGGGGAGCTTGCAAAGGAACTGAAAGTTAAGTAGGAGGAATCTCAAAATGATTGAAAGAACAATGAAGATCGAGCTTGAAAATGGGCTTGAGGCAAGACCTGTTGCAGTGCTTGTACAGAAGGCAAGCATGCATGACAGCACTATTTACATTCATGCAGAGGGTAAAAAAGTCAATGCAAAAAGTATTATGGGAATGATGAGTCTGGGGCTCGACATGGGCGAAGAGGTTACAGTCGTTGCAGATGGCACAGATGAGCAGGATGCAGTCGACAGCATTGAAAAGTATCTGAGTGGACAGGAATAATCTTTCAGACATTGCAGGCAAGGGGCACGGATACGTGTCCCTTTTGTGTAATAGGAACTTTGTTCCTATTACACAAAAACGCTCCGCGGGGATGCGCACTGCGGCGTACAATGTAGATGTCGCAAGCGACCGCCGCAGGCGCAAGAATGTGCCAGGGCACATTCTTTGTTCTAGCGAGGTAAGGAAATCAAGCATTGTCACATATTTGCGCAGCAAATGTGCGACTAAATAACCTGCGCAGCAGGTTATAGAATATTTCAACCGAGCGTACAATGTCATGCATCAAAGATGCATGATGTAGCCCCAGCCCATCACCGCAGGTGATTATGCATGGGCTGGGGTTCACGGAGAGAAAAACAGAAGCAGCATAGCTGCGCCGCTACGAAGTAGCGGAATTTTCGAGTAAAAACACACTTTGTAACTGATTTTGATGCCAGGGCACATTACAAAGGAGACAGTATATGGACAAGAAAATGCTTTTTATTTATAATCCACACGCTGGAAAAGCTGCGATCCGCAGCAATTTACTGGATATCATTGATATTTTTGCAAAAGCAGAATACGAGGTGACAGCATATCCGACCCGGCAAAGAGGTGATGCAGTCCGTGCCACACTTGAAAAAGCCGGAAAATATGATCTTGTTGTATGCAGCGGCGGAGATGGAACGCTCGATGAAGTGGTGGAAGGCATGATGAAGCGGACTGACCGCGTCCCTATCGGTTATGTGCCGGCGGGAACGACAAACGACTTTGCACGCAGCCTGCATATTCCGAGCAATATGATCCGGGCAGCGGAAATGATCGTGCAGGAAAAGGAATACGCCTGTGACATCGGTTCGTTTAATGAAGACAGCTTTGTATATATTGCGGCGTTTGGTCTCTTTACAGATGTTTCTTATGAAACAGACCAACAGGTGAAAAACGTGCTGGGACATCTGGCCTATGTGCTGGAAGGAGCAAGAAGACTGAATAAATACCCATCCTACCACCTGAGGGTAACGAGCAACGGAACGACGATCGAGGAGGATTTCATGTATGGCATGGTCACAAACTCCGTTTCGGTCGGCGGTTTTAAAAACATTACCGGAAAACACATCCATCTGGATGATGGGGTGTTTGAGGTGACGCTGATCAAAAAACCGAAAAATGTCGTGGAACTGAATCAGATCATGGCAGCTCTCATCGGCAGAAATATTGACAGCGACTGTATGTACTGCTTTAAAACATCCGAGATCATCTTTGAAAGTGAAGAGGAGATTGCATGGACGAGAGACGGCGAGTATGGCGGAAGCCATAAAAAGGTCGTTATCACAAATGAAAAGCAGGCACTTCGTATTCTTGTACCATCATAAGTGTAAAAGTTTACACTAAATTATAAAAATGTATTCCCTTTAAAAAAAAGATGGGGTATAATAAGGGCGAAAGCGCAGAGAAAAGAATTTCAATGCGTAATAAAGAATAAATGGAGGTAATTTAAAATGGCATTAGTTTCAGCAACAGAAATGCTTCAGAAAGCAAAAGCTGGTCACTACGCTGTTGGTCAGTTCAACATCAACAACTTAGAGTGGACAAAAGCAATCTTATTAACAGCTCAGGAGTGCAACTCACCTGTAATCCTTGGTGTATCTGAGGGCGCTGGTAAGTACATGGGCGGATATGATGTAATTATGGGTATGGTAAACGGAATGATCAAAGATCAGAACATCACAGTTCCTGTAGCAGTACATCTTGATCATGGTTCATATGATCACTGCTTAAAGTGCATCAGAGCAGGCTTCCCAAGCATCATGTTTGATGGTTCTCATTACTCAATCGAAGAGAACATCGAAAAGACAAAGATCTTAGTAAACGCAGCTCATGTAAACGGCGTATCTATCGAAGCAGAAGTTGGTTCTATCGGTGGTGAAGAAGACGGCGTTATCGGAATGGGCGAATGTGCAGATCCAGCACAGTGCAAGCAGGTAGCTGACCTTGGCGTTGACTTCCTTGCAGCAGGTATCGGTAACATCCATGGTAAATATCCAGCAAACTGGAAAGGACTTCAGTTCGACGTTCTGGATGCTATCCAGCAGAAGACAGGAGACCTTCCATTAGTACTTCACGGTGGTACAGGTATTCCGGATGACATGATCAAGAAAGCAATCTCTTTAGGAGTAGCTAAGATCAACGTTAACACAGAGTGCCAGTTAGTATTCGCTGAAGCTACACGTAAGTATATAGAAGCTGGTAAGGATCTTGAAGGTAAGGGATTTGACCCTCGTAAAGTTCTTGCTCCTGGTTTTGATGCTATCAAAGCTAAAGTAAAAGAAAAAATGGAATTATTCGGATCAGTTGGACAGGCTTAATTGTTCTTTCCGGGCGATTTGGAATAAAAAGGAAATTTTTAAGAGGCAGCTATTGGCTGCCTCTTTTTGCGCGATGGGAAATATCTGTTATTCATTTTATGATGAAAATTATCCATAAAAAGGGAGGATGCCAGGTAGAGGGGCTACCTGGCACTGATTATGAAAAAGTTTTTATTTATTTCAAACATACGTTGTATCCGTTGTTTATGATATTAGTATATGTGGGAGAAATGGATAAACAATGTTATGTAAATGAAAATTCCTTAAATGAAAAATGAACAATTTGTAAACGTGCAAATTGTTCATCTTTACTAAAAAATATTACATTTTTTCCGGTTCCGGATAATCAACACCAAAACAGTCCACTGTCATGGATTTGATCTTCTGTTCTTCTAACGGTCTGTCGTTGTAATCGGTCGGTGTTTCGGCAATTTTGTTCACAACTGCCATGCTGTCGCCTGTGACTTTACCAAACGCTGCATAAGAGCCGTCAAGATGCGGGCTTGTTTTGTGCATGATAAAGAACTGGCTGCCTGCGGAGTTTGGCATCATGGATCTTGCCATGGAAAGAACACCATCCGTATGCTTTAAATCATTCTGAAAACCGTTTGCGGCGAATTCACCCTTAATGCTGTAGCCGGGGCCTCCCATACCTGTTCCGTCCGGACAACCGCCCTGGATCATAAAGCCCTTGATCACACGGTGAAAGATCAGACCATCGTAAAAGCCTTTTTTGATCAGGCTGATAAAATTGTTGACAGAGACCGGTGCCACATCCGGATATAACTCCGCTGTGATCACATCTCCGTTTTCCATTGTAATCGTAACAACTGGATTCTGTGCCATAATATTTGTTCCTTTCCTTTCGATGTATAAATTGATGCCAGGGTCAAAAGCCCCAAAGTCTGAATTTGTATGGCATCTTTTGACACCTATACGCTTTTATTCTAAAATAAAAGAAGAAAATCGTAAAGAAAAATATAACAAAGGCAGATAATTGGGACATACGGATGGATGAATCTGTAAAATGAAAATGTGAGGATGGGACAACGGAAATACCATGGAAAAACGTTATAAGGAAATATTGCTTACAAATGAATACGGGAAACTGCTGGAAGCAAAGAAAAAAGGAATTCCGGCGGTTCCATGTCTGCCTGTCATATATGCAGAGAACCCGATCACTGCAGGAAATGAAAATATGATGGTAAAAGAAATGGATCTATCTGGCTATCTTTATGTGCTGGAGCAGGCAGAAGAGGTGGAGGAAGCTTATCTGGAAAAGATCCGGTGCAGGCTGTTAGGGCTACCATGTGAAATACTGCAGACAAAACGGTGTATTGTGCGGGAGATCTGCCTTGATGATGTGGATAAGTTATACGAAATCTATGCAGATCCATCGATCACATTATATATGGAAGGTTTGTATGCAAAAAAGGAAGAAGAAATTGCCTACACCCGCGATTATATCAGGTATCAGTACGGTATTTATGATTTTGGAATGTGGATCATAGAAGATGGGCAGACAGGAGAAGTGATCGGACGTGCAGGGCTGGATCTTAGACCGGACAGAGAGGATGCGGAGCTTGGCTATATGATCTGCAAAAACAGGCAGGGGCAGGGGCTTGCCTACGAAGTCTGTACTGCCATTTTAGCCTACGCAAAAGAAGAACTTGGCTTTGAAAAGCTTTTTGCCAGAACACGGAAAGAAAACCTGGCATCTGTAATGCTTTTGAAAAAACTGGGATTTCATCCGGTTTGTGCGCAATCGGAGACAAAAGAAGCAGATAACGCACAGATAGAATACTATATTGCGCTGCCATAACAAAAAGTGGCATAATTCTAAAAAAAGTATAAAAACCAGCCTTGACATTCCGGGGAGGCGGGCATATACTCACACTTGTAAAGCAAAGGTGCTTCGAGATGATCGAGGCACCTTTTTTAATGCCATTTGCTTTATCTGCGAAGCAGATTTTCATGGGCGATGGTTCAAATAAGGGATGCGCAATCCGGATAAGTGGGGACAGACCCCAGCACAGAATACAATGCAGTCCACAAAGTCGTGGAAGAGGAGTGCATTGTATTTTTTATTTAGAAGAGGAGGAGATTATTATGACAGAGGAGATTTTAAATGCCATAAACGGTGAAGTGTATGGCGTCTGGTTTTTGATCGGCGCTGCACTGGTGTTTTGGATGCAGGCAGGATTTGCAATGGTGGAGACAGGTTTTACCAGAGCAAAAAATGCAGGTAACATCCTGATGAAAAACTTGATGGACTTTTGTATTGGTACAGTAGTATTTATCCTGATCGGTTTTGGTTTATTCCTGGGCGAGGATATGGTAGGACTGATCGGTAAACCGGGATTTGACATTTTTACGGATTATGCAAATTTTGACTGGTCTAACTTCGTATTCAACCTTGTGTTCTGTGCAACGACCGCAACGATCGTATCCGGAGCCATGGCAGAAAGAACTAAATTCCTTTCCTACTGTGTATATTCCGCAATTATTTCAGCAGTGATCTATCCGATCGAAGCACATTGGACATGGGGCGGCGGCTGGCTCGCACAGATCGGTTTTCATGATTTTGCAGGTTCCAACTGTATTCATATGGTAGGTGGCATTTCAGCCCTGATCGGTGCTGCAATGCTTGGTCCACGTATCGGTAAATTTGTAAAAGACAAGGACGGAAAAGTAACGAAAGTCAATGCTTTTCCGGGACATAACCTTCCGATCGGCTGTCTGGGTGTATTCATCCTCTGGCTCGGCTGGTATGGATTCAACGGCGCAGCAGCAACCTCTATTGATGAGCTCGGTTCCATCTTTGTTACAACAACGATCGCACCGGCAGTTGCAACAGTTGTGACAATGATCCTGACATGGGTAAAATATGGAAAACCTGATGTTTCCATGTGCCTGAATGCATCTCTTGCAGGTCTTGTTGCTATCACAGCACCATGTGATGTCTGTGATGCCTTTGGTGCTATCATCATTGGTGCAGTATCCGGCGTACTGGTTGTATTCGGTGTATGGCTTCTGGATTACAAGTTACATATAGATGATCCGGTTGGTGCAGTTGCAGTTCACTGTATGAACGGTATCTGGGGTACGATCGCAGTTGGTTTATTCGCAACAGATACAGCTCCTGCATTTGCAAGAGGTATCGGCGACGGCATTACATATGGTGCAAACCAGATCGCAGGCAAAGGTCTTTTCTACGGCGGTGGCTTTTCACAGCTTGGTATCCAGCTCCTTGGTATGGTATGTACAGCAGCATGGACGGCAGTGACGATCACGATCGCATTTTTGATCATCAAAGCAACAATCGGTCTTCGCGTCAGTGAAGAGGAAGAAATTGTAGGTCTGGATGCATGTGAACATGGTCTTGCTAGTGCTTATGCAGGCTTCAGTATCATGGATATCAGCAACACAATGACAATGGATGTAAATGAAAATACAGATCTTGGTGTCAGCGAGTACGATGCAGCATCAGAGACACAGAAGGATGCAGCAGTCAAGGTGGTGGCTTCTCCATTACCGCCAACAGGCATCTACAAGGTAGTTGTGATCGCAAAACTGGCAAGATACGATGGTCTGAAGAAAGCAATGAACGACCTTGGTGTAACCGGTATGACGGTAACACAGGTTATGGGTTGTGGTGTCCAGAAAGGCGCCGGCGAGATGTATCGTGGTGTTGAAATGGATGCAACACTTCTGCCAAAGGTTAAGGTTGAAGTGGTAGTCAGCAAGATTCCGGTAGAAAAGGTGATCGAGGCAGCCAAGAAGGCACTTTATACAGGTCATATCGGTGATGGTAAGATCTTTGTATACAATGTAGATAAGGTTGTTAAGGTCCGTACCGGCGAAGAGGACTTTGCAGCCCTGCAGGATGTAGAGTAGCTTTTACCTAAATCCCTTAGTTGATATATACATGAACAGCCCCCGGCGTGCTTCCACCACGCCGGGGGCTGTTCGTGTAAAAAGTAGCAAAATTGACATAAAAAAGACTGAAACTTTGTTTATTCTTCCAAGAAGATATCAGTGCGTCAATTCTCTATAGATGATATAATGAATATACGAGAGTTTCAAATCAAATTTCTGTGATAATTGCACAAAAACAGCAGAGGTCAGTGTGAAAAATATCTGAAATGAAAAGCCGGATAGGATGCAGGAAAGAATGGCTGCAAGGCAGAAATGGATTTGAAAAAACAAAGTCGACCAAGGGGGACGAAAACTATGTCAAAAATGGTGTATTTATTTGAAGAGGGTAACGCAGATATGCGGAATCTTCTTGGTGGAAAGGGTGCCAATCTTGCAGAAATGACAAATCTGGGGCTTCCGATCCCACAGGGTTTCACGGTTACAACAGAGGCTTGTACAGACTATTACAACAATGGCCGTACAATTTCAGAGGACATTCAGCAGCAGATCTTTACAGCACTTGCTGATCTGGAAAAGAAGCAGGGCAAAAAATTCGGTGATACCGAAAATCCACTTCTTGTATCTGTCCGTTCCGGCGCGAGGGCTTCCATGCCGGGTATGATGGACACGATCCTGAATCTCGGACTGAATGACGTTGCAGTGGAAGGCTTCGCAAAGAAGACAGGCAATCCGAGATTCGCTTACGATTCCTATCGTCGTTTTATCCAGATGTTTTCCGATGTTGTTATGGAAGTGCCAAAGTCATTGTTTGAGCGTGTTCTGGATGAGATCAAAGCAGCAAAACAGGTCAAATTTGATATGGAACTGACTGCAGAAGATCTGCAGGAAGTGATCGCACGTTTTAAAGCAATCTACAAGGACAAGATGGGAGAGGACTTCCCACAGGATCCGAAGGTACAGCTGATGGAAGCTGTCAAAGCCGTATTCCGTTCCTGGGATAATGAGCGTGCTATCGTTTACAGAAGAATGAATGATATTCCGGGCGACTGGGGAACAGCTGTTAACGTACAGGCAATGGTATTCGGCAACATGGGCGAGACAAGCGGTACAGGCGTAGCTTTCACAAGAAACCCGTCTACCGGCGCAAAGGGTATTTATGGCGAATATCTGATCAATGCACAGGGCGAGGACGTTGTGGCAGGTATCCGTACACCACAGCCAATCACAAAGCTGGAGCAGGATCTGCCGGAGTGCTACAAGCAGTTCATGGAGATCGCCATGAAGCTGGAAGCACATTACCGCGATATGCAGGATATGGAGTTTACGATCGAGAACGGTAAGCTGTTTTTCCTGCAGACAAGAAACGGAAAGAGAACAGCACAGGCAGCACTTCAGATCGCCTGTGATCTTGTAGATGAAGGCATGATCACACCACAGGAGGCAGTGACAAGAATCGAAGCAAAATCACTTGATCAGCTTCTGCATCCGACCTTTGATCCGGAAGCACTGAAGGCAGGCGAAGTGATCGGACAGGCACTTCCTGCATCACCGGGCGCAGCAGCAGGTAAGGTTTACTTTACAGCAGAAGATGCAAAACAGGCACATGAGCAGGGCGAAAGAGTTGTGCTGGTACGTCTGGAAACTTCTCCGGAGGATATCGAAGGTATGCATGCTTCCGAAGGTATCCTGACAGTCCGCGGCGGTATGACAAGCCATGCAGCAGTTGTGGCACGTGGTATGGGAACGTGCTGTGTATCAGGCTGCGGCGATATTGCGATCAATGAGGATGACAAAGTATTTGAACTGGGCGGACATACCTTCCATGAAGGAGATTATATTTCACTGGATGGTTCCACCGGTAAGATCTATAAAGGCGACATCAAGACAATGGAAGCTTCCGTATCCGGAAACTTTGGCCGTATCATGGACTGGGCAGATCAGTACAGAAAGCTGCAGGTCCGTACCAATGCAGATACACCACAAGACGCTGCAAATGCAGTGAAGTTCGGTGCAGAAGGTATCGGTCTTTGCCGTACAGAGCATATGTTCTTCGATCCGGACCGTATCCCGAAGATCCGTCAGATGATCCTTGCCCGTACACTGGAGCAGAGAGAGAAAGCATTAAATGCACTGATCCCATTCCAGAAGGGTGATTTCAAGGCTTTATACGAAGTAATGGAAGGAAAACCGGTTACGATCCGTTTCCTGGATCCGCCGCTTCATGAATTTGTACCGACAGAGCAGGGCGATATCGATGATCTGGCTGTACAGATGCTGATGACAGCAGAAGAAGTACAGGAAATCTGTGATTCCCTGCATGAATTTAACCCGATGATGGGTCACAGAGGCTGTCGTCTTGCCGTTACATATCCGGAAATCGCAAAGATGCAGACAAGAGCCGTCATGGAAGCTGCGATCGAGGTCAAAGCAGAAAAAGGCTATGACATTGTTCCGGAGATCATGATCCCACTCGTAGGCGAAAAGAAAGAGCTGAAATTTGTAAAAGATGTTGTTGTAGAAGTGGCAGAACAGGTTAAGAAAGAAAAGAATTCTGATATCCAGTATCACATCGGTACGATGATCGAAATTCCGAGAGCTGCACTTTTGGCTGATGAGATCGCAGAAGAAGCAGAGTTCTTCTCCTTCGGTACAAACGATCTGACACAGATGACCTTCGGCTTCTCCAGAGATGACGCAGGCAAGTTCCTCGGTGACTACTACAAGAACAAGATCTACGAATCAGATCCGTTTGCAAGACTTGACCAGAAGGGTGTCGGTCAGCTTATAAAGATGGCAGCGGAAAAAGGTCGCAAGACACGCCCGGATATCAAGCTTGGTATCTGCGGTGAGCATGGCGGGGATCCATCTTCCGTTGAGTTCTGCCATAAAGTAGGTCTGACCTATGTATCCTGCTCACCTTACCGCGTTCCGATCGCCAGACTCGCCGCTGCGCAGGCCGCGATCAATAATCCGGAGACGTAAGGGAAAGATGATATGCTCTGCTTGATTGCAGGAGCAGGAAAATGAGCGCAAATCAATAAATATATAACAATTCTTGCAAAATCTGAATTTTTTGATTATGTATTCTTAAAAAACTGAATTTCCGTCCTGCATGATATGCAGGACGGAAATTTCTTGAAAATCTAAAATCCATTATCCAAATCCACATCAAAGCTTTGGCGCATAAAAAGTATTTTGCAAAGATTCTTCCTACGCTGGAAAAGAATGTGCAAATTCTGAGAAAAATGCAACAGACATATCAATATGATATTATCAATGCTGTTTCTATGCATCTGCGGGATACGATACAGGATATAGAGTCACCGTTCATAAAAGAAGCAGATTTATTATTGCTTGATTGGGAGAAAGAAGCGTATGAAGTGAATCAAAAATATCCGGAATCACTGCGTTTTGAAACCGACCATGGGGAAATGGTCAGATCAAAGTCAGAGCTGATCATATCGAATGCACTGGCGCGGGAAGAAATGTTTCTATATAAGTATGAACGACCTTTGCAGGTGAATCATCAGGGAAGAAGAATCACGATACATCCTGATTTTACTGTATTTCATAAGAAAACAGGAAAAATCACATATTGGGAGCATCCGTTGCAGTTGAAGATAGTGCGTAAAAATATAGATTGGATCAAGGAAATGTAGATCAGTTTCGTCCAAAAGAGGGAAGATAAATCCAAAATGGTGAAGATATTTTACTGCTATATGAAGAACTTCGTCTAAAAAAGCAGGACGCGGCGAAAAGATATGAAAAATATGGAGCGTAGAGCCGCGAACAAGTCAAAAAATCAGGGTATAGAGGAAGAGAAGTACTAAAATTTCGCCCAAAGAGAGAAAAAGAGATATAAAAGTATGAATGGTATTAGGATGCTAAGCTGGCAGTTCGTCCTAAAATAAGAAAACAGTCTTAAAAAGACGAAAACAGTCAGAAAGAGTCAGAAATGCTTCTCCCCAAAAACAGCAATATAGTAAAAATGTACGAAAAAAACTCAAACTGGTAAAGAAAAATTAACTTGCCACCGGCAAATATTGTGTTATAATAAGGGCTTGGTAAAAGAAATACATATATTACGGGCTCTAAAGAGCGAAAGGAGATAAAAATGGCACAGGCATTTGCTATCATCATTTTCTTAGCCATGTTTATTCTGATCATCATGGATAAATGGCCGAAACAGTATGTCACACTTGGCTGCGCGCTCCTGACACTGATCCTTGTGTTTGGTGTGGGTATGCACAGTATGGATGCGGTTATTGAGACATTAAATGTTAAAAGTATTTTTACACAGGGGTTCTGGTACACAGGCGGTCAGGCTTCCGAGACTTCAAGCGGTATCAACTGGGAGACCATCGTATTCCTTGCAGGCATGATGATCATGGTAGAAGGAATGGCTCACGTTGGATTTTTCAGATGGCTTTGCATGAGAATTGCAAAACTGGTTAAATATAAGGTAATTTCCATCTTCCTTACTTTTATGGTTCTGTCTTTCGTGCTTGCAATGTTCATTGATAGCATTACAGTTATCCTGTTCCTTGCAGCCGTTACGGTTGAATTGTCACAGCTTTTGAAATTTAATCCGGTACCTATGATCCTGTCAGAAGTATTCTGCGCTAACCTTGGCGGTAGTGCAACAATGTGCGGAGATCCGCCAAACATCATCATCGGTACATCACTGGGTTACTCATTCTCGGATTTCCTGGGACATACAGGTGTGATCGCTATTGTTTGCCTGCTTGTGATCCTTGTATACTTCTATCTGATCTTTAAGAAGGAGCTTTCAGATAATGGCGCAGACAGCATTGATACGGCTTCTCTGCCATCACCGGAATCAGCGATCGTCAGCAAAAAGGGCTTCATTGTAAGTACAGTGATCTTCCTGCTTGCAGTTGTACTTCTTGTATCACATGCCAGCACAGGACTTACCGTATCCTGCATCGGTACCTTTATTGCAGCAATTACACTGATCACCTCCGGTAAGAATGCACTGACACTGATCAAGAAAATTGATTATCATACATTATTATTCTTTATTGGATTATTCGTTGTTGTCGGTGGTCTGGAGCAGACAGGTGTTCTGGTACTTCTGGCTAACCTGATCGGTAAGATCTGTGGCGGTAATCTGTATCTGATGATCGCTATCATTGTCTGGGTATCTGCTGTAGCAAGTGCATTTATTGATAATATCCCGTTTGCAGCAACAATGATCCCGGTTATCAACAGTCTTGCAGCAACGCAGGGCGTAGATCTTTCCATCCTTGCATGGTCTCTTGCAATGGGTACGGATATCGGAGGCAGCGCAACACCGATTGGTGCTTCTGCAAACGTAGTTGGTGTGGCAACAGCAGCAAAATCCGGACATATCATCAAATGGGGCAGATACTGCAAAGCAATGGTTCCTGCAACAGTTATCGTTATGATCATTGCAACCATTATGATCTGCGTACGCTACGTACATTAATAAATAATTTATAAATCTTTACTAAAGGAGCCTAGCAAAAAGGCTCCTTTTGTGGTAAAATGTAACAAATACAAAGAAAAACAAGCGACAGCGAAGCTGGCATTTGTTTTTCTGTATTTGTTAACGAGCAAATGCTTCTGCGAAGCAGAAGATAACATGTGCGAAGCACATGATTTGCGAGTCTGTAAAAATGGACAGCGAAGCAAATGTGCGGTCAAATAACTTGCGAAGCAAGTTATGGACAGCGAAGCACATGATTTGCGAGTCTATTAAAAACAAGCGGATGAAAATATTCATTCAATATAGAAAAGGGAGGAATCATGTATGGGACAGTTAATTATTTCAATCGGACGTGAATTTGGTAGTGGTGGTCATGAGATCGCTGAAAAACTTGCAAAGCATTATGACATGCCCCTCTACGATCACAATCTTTTAGACAAAATCGCTGAAGAGAGAAACCTGAACAGCGAAGAATTAAAGTCATATGATGAAGTACAGGACGGTGTATTCCACAGACGCGTCCGCGGTATGAGCAGCTCTATGACAGAGCATGTTGCACAGCTGCAGTTTGACTATTTAAAGGAAAAAGCAACTACTGGAGAATCTTTTGTTGTAGTCGGCAGATGCTCTGAAACAGTGCTGAAGGACAACAAAGGCCTGATCGCCATCTTCGTAAACGGCGACAAGGACCAGAAGGTTGCCCGTGTATCCAAGAAGTATGAGCTGTCAGAAAGCCAGGCGGCAGATCTGATGAAGAAGAAGGACAGAGCACGTAAGATGTACCACAATATCAACTGCGACAGCAAATGGGGCGATTCCCGTAACTACGAGCTTGTGATCAACAGCAGCAAGCTTGGCGTGGACAAGAGCGTGCAGATGCTGATCCAGTACATTGATGCAAGAGTGGCAAATCGGTAAAGAAAAGCAATAACCGATTGCTGCACAGAAAACAGTAAGAACGACAAAATCCCATGACATGATCCGACAGGATGTGCTGTGGGATTTTTTGTCTTGTATAGTGGAGTGGAATAAACTATAATTTTTAGTACAACTTGTATGGTAAATACAAATATATGCATAAATCAAAACAAGTAAAAGGAAACAGGTCATGCAGCAAATAAGATGGTCATGGGCAGATAAAAGAATGCCTTTTCTTAATACGGAAATAGATAATGTTACAATGTCTGAGGCAGTAGAGTGTGTGAAAGAACTGGCATATCTTGGTGATGGCAGCTATGTGGTCACGCCAAATGCCGACCATATTGTAAAACTGGAAAAAGATCATGAGTTTGCCAAGGTTTATGCGCATGCAGACCTGATATTGACAGACGGTAAGCCGCTGTTATGGATCGCAAAATGGCTCCATACACCAATCGTAGAAAAAGTATCAGGCTCAGATCTGTTCCCGCGTGTATGTGAAATGGCGGCGGAAGAGGATTTGTCGGTATTCTTTTTGGGAGCGAAACCCGGTGTCGCTGCAAAAGCTGCTAAAATACTACAGAAAAGATATCCGGGACTGCATGTATGCGGTACTTTTTCGCCGGATCCCGGTTTTGAAAAGGATGAGAACAAGATCAATGAAATATGTCAGATATTGAAAAAAACGAAGCCGGACATTTTGTTTACAGGAATGGGATCGCCCAAACAGGAAATCTTTTATTATAAAATCAGGAACAGACTGCATATTCCGGTCACACTGCATGTAGGAGCCAGCTTTGATTTTGTAGCGGGTAATGTCAGACGTGCCCCGAAATGGATGAGCAATGCAGGTCTGGAATGGCTGTATCGACTCCTGAAAGAGCCCAGACGCATGTTTAAAAGATATATAATCGATGATATGCAGATATTCCGCATCTTCCTGCGGTACAAAACCAGAAAATGATGAATGAAAATCAGAAAACAAGGAAAAGAAAGCGTATGAAAATAGTAATTGATCTGACCCAGCTAGCGGACAATTTCTCAGGGCTGGAACGCTATGCCATGAATATAACAAGGGAAATGATCCTTACGGATACGGAAACGGAATATGTGCTGTTTTATAAAAACAAGGTCTGTGAACTTCTGGAGGATATCAACCACAGAAAAAATGTAACAATACGTGTTTATAAAGGGAACAACAAACTGGTATTCAATCAGCTTCAGCTTCCGGTTTACCTGTACAAAGAAAAAAATGTAGAAAAATATCTGTTTCTGGCATTTCCCTGCCCGCTTTTATTCAGAAAAAAAGGAATTTGTACGATGATCGCAGACCTGACCTGCTGGGACTGCCCGGAGACGATGAGGACAAGGGCAAAATATTACTTCCGGGCAACCATTACGCATTCGGTCAAAGTCAGTGAAAAACTGATCACGATTTCCGAATATTCCAGACAACGAATACTGGCACATTTCGGTGGAAGCATAAAAGAAGGTGGCAGATACAGGAAACTGGAAGAAAAGATCCTGCTTGCCTATTGTGCGGTCAGTGAAGCCTTTACAGAGTGCGCACAGGTCACGAAGGAGCAGGAGGAAGAGCTTCGCAGGAAATACAACCTGCCCCGGAATTACTTCCTCTGCCTTTCAACACTGGAACCAAGAAAGAACTTGCAGCTGTTATTGAAAGCATACGGGAACCTGCTGGGGAAACGCCGGGAGGATGTAAAGGGTAGTACAGCAAATCGGGAAGTAGATATACCGGTGGTGATCCCGGAGGAGACCAGCACAGAATGTCAGGATATTCCATCCCTCGTCCTTGCAGGACGCAAAGGCTGGCTCATGGACGAGATTTTAGCAGATATAGAAAATAAGTATCCGGGGAAAGTGATCGTGACAGGATTTATTGAGGATGCGGATCTGCCCCAGATCTACCGGATGGCAGATTGCTTTGTGTTTCCGTCTCTCTATGAAGGCTTTGGCATGCCACCGCTTGAGGCACTTGCGGTCGGAACGCCGGTCATATCCTCTGATGCAGCAAGCATGCCGGAGGTGCTGGGAGATCATGCAGCTTATTTTGCAAGCGGCAATGAAGCAGAGTTGACAAAAGCCTTACAGACCTTCCTAAAGCAGCCCAAAACACAGGAACCGTATACAGATTCCAGATTCGACTGGAAAAGATCAGCAGAAAAAATATTGCATGTGCTGATGCTGGAGACAAAACATGAATAAAAAACGATATATCATAAATGGGGATGGACTGACAATTTCACAGGGGCTGGGCGTGCACCGCTTTGCCGCAGAAATTTTGAAACATCTGGATGCTATGCTGACAGATCAAAATTTTGAGGTATGGGTGGTGATCCCTTCAAATAGAGAAATCCCATACCAATACAAAAATATTCAGGTAAAAAAGACAGGCGTACAGAAAAACAATACGATTAGTAAAAATCTCTGGCAGCAGCTTTCCTTCCCTGCATTTGTAAAACGAAATCATGGAATTGGGATCGACCTGACACTGGCAATTCCTGTCTGGGGGTGCAAGTATATTGCGATCCATGACTGCATTGTGGAAAAATACCCGGAAAACTTCCCTTCTAAAAGAGGCAGGATCATGCGCCGGTTTTACATCTGGCGTGTTAACAGGATCAGGAAAAAGTGCAATATTCTGACTGTATCGGAAAACAGTAAGAAAGATGTGGAAGAACTGTATCATATTCCGGCAGAGCGCATTTCTGTGATAGGAAATGGCTGGGATCATATGAAAAACGTACAGCCAAAGGAGGACGCTTTAGAAAAACTGGGACTGAAAGATAAATCCTATTTTTTCAGTCTGGGATCCAAATACAGACATAAAAACCATGCATGGATCATGCAGGCTGCAAAGGCAAATCCGAGGTATACATTTGTGGTTTCCGGCAGCAGCTTTGAACCGGAGACGGAATCTGAAAAAACACAGAAAAATCCGGATAATCTGATTTTTACCGGATATCTGGAAGATGCAGAATTTAAAACACTGATGCAGCACTGCAAAGCATTTATCCAGCCGTCCTTTTATGAAGGCTTTGGTATTCCGCCACTTGAGGCACTTTCCTGCGGCGCAAAAGTACTTGTGGCAAATACAAGCTGCTTCCCGGAGATCTATGGAAACAGCGTCTGCTATCTGGATCCGTATAACGGAAATGTCAATATGGATGAACTTCTTTCGCAGAAGACAGAGTCTGCAGAAAATGTCCTCGCAAAATATACATGGGAGAATGCGGCGAAACGACTGCATGAAGTAATGGTGCGAGGATAGACAAAATACACAATAAATGGTATAGTGAAAATAATGTGTAGGAGTATGCCATGAAGAAAATAGCACTTGTTAACCAGCGATATGGACTGGAAGTTAATGGCGGGTCGGAGTACTATACCAGACTGATCGCCGAAAAGCTAAGTAAATATTATGAAGTAGAAGTGTTGACCAGTAAAGCATTATCTTACGAGAAATGGGCAGATTATTATACAAAAGATGTAGAAACTATTCATGGTGTGACAGTCAGACGTTTTTCGGTAGCACATGAGAGAAATGATTTTCTGATGAAGATCCTGTCAAGAGTTGTCACAAAGCTGCATTTTAATACAAAGTGGATCTGCGATATCTGGGTCAGACAACAGGGACCTTATGTACCGGATCTGGTGGACTACATTGCACAGAATAAGGATCAGTATGATGCAATTCTTTTTGTGACTTACCTGTATTATCCCACTGTGGTAGGTATGGAACAGGCAAAAGAAAAAGCCATTTTTATTCCGACTGCGCATGATGAGCCTTATATTTACTTTAAAAGTCATGCGCCCCTTTTTACAATGCCCAGAGGCATTATCTATCTGACAGAAGAAGAAAAGGCATTTGTACAGGGGCTTTATCATAATGAATCGATTCCAAGTATTGTGGCCGGCGTCGGTGTCGATCTGCCGCAGAGCGTGGATGCAGACAGATTTCGTAAGAAATACCGGATAGATGGAGAGTACCTGATCTATGTCGGGCGCGTGGATAAGAGCAAAGGCTGCGCCGAGATGATCGAGTATTTCAGACGGTACAGAGACGAAAAACGAAAGGAAAATCCATCGGAGGACAAGCTTCCGATACTTGTTATCATGGGACAGGAATTTATGAAAATCCCGGATGACCCAAATATCCGTTATCTTGGCTTCGTATCAGAAGAGGACAAGTTCGATGCGGTGCAGGGTGCAAGTGCTCTCTGGCTGCCATCGCAGTTTGAAAGCTTATCCATTTCTGTTCTGGAGGCAATGTCACTCCATGTACCAGTACTCGTAAATGGAAAGTGCGAGGTATTGAAAGGACATATTAAGAAAAGCGGCGGTGGGCTTTATTACACATCATATGAAGCCTGCAAAGAAGCTATGGATATGCTCCTGCTGAATCAGGAAAAGCGTGATGAGATGGGACAGGCCGCTTATGCATATATAGAGAAATATTACCTTTGGGACAAGATACTCGAAAATATTAAAGGAATGATAGAAAAAGTATGAAGACGTTAAAAGAAATATATGAATACAGGACAATGATCAGTTCTCTGATCCAAAGAGATTTACGAGGACGGTATAAAGGTTCTGTACTGGGTTTTGCATGGACGTTTTTAAATCCTCTTCTGCAGCTTGCAGTTTATACAGTTGTGTTCTCGACCATCATGAGAGCAGGAATTGAGGATTATTATCTGTTTTTGTTTGTGGCATTGATTCCATGGATGTTCTTCAGTTCTTCTGTATCAGGTGGAGCAAGTTGTATTATGTCACAGAAGGAAATGGTCAAGAAGATCTATTTCCCGAGAGAGGTTTTGCCAATCTCCTATGTAACCTGCCAGTTTGTGAATATGCTGCTTTCCCTGATCGTTGTATTTGCAGTTTTGATCATTTCCGGGAAAGGAATCAGCTTAAGCGCATGTCTGTATTTACCGATCATCATGCTTGCGGAGTATATTCTTGCGCTTAGTATTACGATGATCGCATCGGCTGTGACAGTCTATCTGCGCGATATCGAGCATATTCTGGCAATTGTGACGATGGCATGGCAGTTCCTGACACCTGTCATGTACTCGATCGATATGGTACCGGAGCAGTTACGTCCCATTTTTAATCTGAATCCAATGACGCCTATCATTGTGGCATACAGAGATGTTTTCTATTATAAACAGGCTCCTCATATTTTTACATTAGTACACGGATTTATTTTCAGTATTGTATTACTGATCATTGGATGGCTTGTATTCGGTCATCTGAAAAAGCATTTTGCGGAGGAAATGTAATGAAGCCAGAAAACGCGATTGAAGTACATGATATAACGAAAAGCTTCAAGGTTTATTTAGATAAAGGCGATACGATCAAGGAAAAGGTGATTTTCAGCAATCGTAGAAAATATGAGAACAGACAGGTGCTGCGTGGCATCAGTTTTGATGTCAAAAAGGGAGAAGCAATCGGTCTGATCGGACATAATGGCTGTGGTAAGAGTACTACCCTTAAGCTCTTGACCAAGATCATGTATCCGGACAGCGGAACGATCGAGATGAAGGGGCGCGTTTCGAGCCTGATCGAGCTTGGCGCAGGCTTTCACCCGGATATGAGCGGCAGAGAAAATATCTATATCAACGCATCTATCTTTGGACTTTCCAGAAAAGAGATCGATGAAAGACTTGATGATATTATAGAGTTTTCAGAATTAGAGGAATTTATTGACAATCCGGTCAGAACATACTCATCAGGTATGTATATGCGACTGGCTTTTTCTGTTGCAATCAATGTGGATGCAGATATTTTGCTTGTGGATGAGATCTTAGCAGTTGGTGATGTGGCTTTTCAGGCAAAATGTTTTAACCGCCTAAGGGAAATCAAGAAAGCAGGAACGACAATTGTGATCGTTTCGCACTCGCTATCGCAGATTGAGCAGATTTGTGAACGTAGCATCTGGATCCATGAGGGACTGATTAAAGAAGAAGGTGCTCCGCGTATTGTGGATCCGAAATATCTGGCATATATGAGCCGGAAGAGTGAAGAACGCAAGCTGAAAGAGCAGGAACTTGCTGAAAAGAAACAGGAGGAAACAGGAAAGGAACAGTCAAAGCCGGAACAAAAAGAACAGGAAAATACTGCAGCTGCTGAGAAGGCAGAAAATCAGACAGAAGATACGCAGACAGAACAGAATAAAGAAGATGAAAAACGCTGGGGCAGTAAAGAGGTTGTGATGGATCGGATTGAAATACTGGATCAGACCGGAAAGAGCAAGACCTCCTTTGATAATAAAGAACCTTTCACAATTCGCATTCATTATACAGCCAAAAAGAAAATTGAAGATGCGGTGATCGGAATTGCCATATACAGAAGTGATCAGACTTATATATATGGAACAAATACATTGATTGACTTTTCGGAGGCAGTGTCATTTGATAAAAGCGGTCATGTAGATCTGAAGATAGACAGAATGCTTGTTAATGTGGGAACGTATTCTATCGATCTGGCATTTCACAGACCGGATGGATTTAATTATGATTTCTGGAGAGAATGCTGCAGCATAGAAATCCGAAATGAAAAGAGTGAGGTTGGAATTATCAGCCTGCCACACACATGGGAGATTCAGTAAAATGGAAAAATTGAAGAAGATTCCGGTGATAGGGTACATTCTGAGGGTGATTATTGCTGTCTGTAAACTGCCGAAGCATATTGATAATTTATATCAGGTGCTTGGAGAGCATAGGGAAGACAATCTGGAAGCAATCAAAAGGTTGCAGGAGCAGAATGATAAGTTGCAAAAGCAGAATGCAGATTTGGAAAAGAAATATGTAGATATGGATACGTATAAACAGAATTTGCAAACACAATGCAAGGAATTAATACGTTGGAATGCAGATCGGATGCAGGAAATTGCTGGATTGCAGAATGTGGTAGACAGAAATTTTAATGAATTAAAACAGTGGAATGCAGATCGGATGCAGGAAATTAGAGCGCTGCAGAATTTTGAAGTAGATGAATCTTATATAAAGAAAATGAATCTAGTCAGAAGTATTTATCCCACACTATGGGGGGATAGTGAAAGACTTCATATATCAGAGTTTGCCTCTGTTGGTTCTTGCTTCTTTAACACAAATTCCGGTCACATTACAATTGGAGATTATACATTTTCCGGATCGGGTGTAAGTATATTGGCTGGAAGCCATGATATGAGACTGATCGGATTACCAAGAAGGGACTGTGAATTAAAAGAAGGATGCGATATTGTAATTGGAAAGAGTGTCTGGCTCGCATCGAATTGCACTATTTTAGGTCCTGCAACTATAGAAGATAATGCGGTGATTGCAGCAGGTGCGGTTGTAACACCTGGAACGCATGTGCCTGCTGGAACGGTGTATGGTGGTGTGCCAGCAAGGAAAATTATGGGCGCCAAGTACAACCTGACTGATGATTTTAATAGCGAGCCTTACAGGGAGGCTTTAGAAAGAGAAAATGGGGTTGTCTTTTTAGATGGCTGGTCAGAGAAAAGAGAACTGTACCATCAAGAAAAGAAATATATAGGTCATTATTTAACAAGCTTCAAGGCGAGAATTATTGTGAAAAAAAAATTCCTGATATTGTTCTATCATGTTGCTGAATTTGATGAAGAAATGCAGATGGTAATAAATGGAAAGATATATTTGCTGAACCAAAAAGACGGAGAATTAGATCTTAGCAATAGTGTAAATGAAGATATACCGGATATTCTGAATATAGAGTTACAAGGGAATAGGAAATCGATATTTGTATCAGATATTGACTAATTGCAATGAGAAAGGGAAAGGGAAATGCAGGAGATTAATGTAGAAGAAATCATGGCAGAAATAAGAAAAGAAATAAAAGAAAAAGAATATAAAGAAAGCGATTTGAGCTTTAATGATAAATGGAAAATAACTAATAACACAGGAGATGATATTGCAAATTTAAAGATTCATTTAGAACAGCTTAGTAATAGTAAATATATTCCGTTTTATAGAGAATTAAGTGGAAATTCAATTGTCAGATTAATAAAAAAAATAATAAGAAAAATGACAGCTTTTTTAATATGGCCTATTATTGAAGAGCAGAATCGGTATAATGAAGAAATATATGAACTGTTATGTGAAATAGTAGAAAAAATTGAAAAAAACAAAAATTAGGGGAATTAAGGGAATGAGAAAAATAGCAGTTGTGCTTCCGTTTTTTGATAAGATAGAAGATGAATGCGACTTAGATAATAAATTGCAGAATAATTATCGAGGACTGTTAGAATCAGTTGAATCAATATGTGATTATTCTTTAATGGATATTATAACGACTACCGCACGTCATAAATTGGAGTTGACTAATGTAGAAAGTAGAGGGGGCTGGTATTATCAGAAGGGATGTGTAATAAGATTCCCTATAGATGATGGTTATGCGAAAAAATTACGAGGCGGTGATTTGAAAGACCAGAATTCTCCGATGAAAGATTATTTATTTCATTGTCAGGAAGGCCCTGTTTCTTTGGAAATGCAGAATTTTATAAAGGAGCATTATGGAGAATATGATTTAATTTTTTTCTGGGGAATAAACTATTATACTTCTGCTATTTGTGGTAATGGAATTAAAAACGCGGTTTACATAATGAATAAAAATGATGAAATTAGGACTGCTATTTGCAGAGATAATTTAGAAAATGCTTATAAAGTTATTACATATAATTATTTTGAAAATTGTCAGAGAGATATTGAATGTAAGACTGTAAAAAGTAGCCGGTTTCTCTCAATGCATTGCAAGGCAGATGCATTTTTGCCAGCATTTAAACAAAACAACATAGAAATAGTGCTGGCTTCTGATAATAACTATGTAGATTTTTTGTGTGTTGCCATACAGTCGGTAATTGAAAATGCATCTGAAGATAATAATTATGATTTTATAGTATTATCAGATGATATATCGTGGCTTAATAAAGAAAAAATAGCGTCGCTGTCGGATAAAGATAATATATCGATAAGATTTTATGATGTAGGAGAAATGCTACAGCATTATCATTTTTCTTTTAGATGTGAGCAGCTATCAAGAAGCGCGTTTTCAAGGATGCTGTTGCCTGAAATACTTCCTGCATATCATAAAGTGTTGTATTTGGATTGCGATATAGTAGCGCAAAGCGATATTGCTGAATTATATAATACCGATATCAATGAATTTTTAGTGGGTGCGGTAAAAGATAGATTTGTAAGTATACTACGCAGAAGCAATAGGTTAGAGAATACACATATTGCAAAAAATGTTGGACTAGATACGAAAGACGAATATTTTAATTCGGGTGTTTTATTATTCAATCTAGATATGTTTAGGGAGTGTTACTCTATAAATTATGTGATGGAAATATGCACATCGAGAAAATGGATGTGGGAAGACCAAGATGTACTTAATTTCTTATGCAGGGGTAAGGTAAAATGGCTGACAGCTGAGTGGAATATGTTTTGGGGGCTTGACTTGCAAATACGTGATATGATGATGACGGATTTAGAATATTATCAAGCATTTAAGCACCCTAAGATCATACACTATGCGGGTGGATGTTTGCCAACGAAAACGTTAAATGATATTTACTCCATGGAATTTTGGAAAGTAGCACGGAAGACACTTTATTATGAGAATTTGTTATTAAGATGTGTAGATAAGTTATATGCTGATAAGCACGGACAAGATTGTTCACAATCTGTGATAAATAAAAGCGGAAAAGTAATAGAAAAGATTAAGAAATGCTGTAAAGGGATGCTGATAGCTTTAAAGAAACCAATAAAATGGCTTGTATCAAAAGCTACTCTGACTGTTATATGGGATAATTATTGCGCACAAAAAGAATACAATGATAATATAACAAATACCATTGGTGTAATAAATAATATGATTGACCAAAATGAAAAATAAGTAAAAGAGGACAAAATTGTGATAGAAAAAAAACTGTGTTTGATTGTACAGCGATATGGGTTAGAAGTAAACGGTGGTGCAGAGCTGCAATGCAGACAGTTTGCAGAAAGGCTAGTAGAATGTTATCAAAAAGTGGATGTTTTGACAACAAAAGCGGTAGATTATATGACATGGGAAAACAAATATAAATCGGATGAAGAGTGGATTAATGGTGTTCATGTATTTCGTTTCCCTGTGACACATCCTAGAAATCAAGCTGAATTTGATGAGGTGAATGGGCGTTTCTATGCCGGACAATTAAAAGAAGAGCAGGAAAGCGATTGGATGGAAAAACAGGGGCCAGCTGTTCCCAAATTAATCGAATACCTAAGAATGCATAAACAGGACTACGATGCATTTATTTTCTTTACTTACTTGTACTATACAACAGCAATGGGGTTGCCTGTGGTCGCTGAAAAATCTATATTAATTCCAGAAGCGCATGATGATCCTTTTTATCGTATGCATATTTTTGATACAGTCTTTTTAAAAACGAAAGGTATCATGTTTAATACAGAAGAGGAAAGAGAATTAATCCATAATAAGTATCATAATGATTATATTCCAAGCAGATTGGGCGGCGTAGGTATAGAATTACCCGAAACGGTTGAGGCAGGGCGTTTTAAGAAAAAATATAGTTTAGAGAATTATGTTGTATATGTAGGACGCATAGATGTGAGTAAGAATTGTGATATGTTGTTTTCTTATTTCCAAGAATATAGGAAACGAAATAAAACAGATTTAAAATTGGTTCTAATGGGTAAGAATGTAATTAATATACCGGAAGACGAGAATATAATTAGTTTAGGATTTGTTAGTGATGAAGATAAGTTTGATGGTATGGCGGGAGCCAGAGCATTAATTCTTCCATCGGAATTTGAAAGTTTGTCTATGGTTGTTCTGGAAGCAATGAGTGTTTATACGCCGGTTATGGTATATGGTAAATGCATCGTACTGAAAGGGCATTGCATAAAGAGCAATGGCGCATTTTATTTTAATGATTATTTTGAATTTGAAGGCCAACTAAACTATATAACAAGTGGAGAGAATAATATGAGTGACCTTTTGCAAAATGCGTATAGGTATGTTCAAGATAACTATAGATGGGATATAATCATAGAAAGATTACAGCAGCTGATAGAGGGTATAAACTAGGATGAAAAAAATAGGATTTGTTGTACCGTGGTTTGGATTTGATATTCCTGGGGGAGCCGAAAATGAGACCAGAGAACTTGTCTGTGCTCTGAAAAGTGCAAATGTTGAAGTTGAAGTTCTTACCACATGTGCTAAAGATTTTAACAGCGATTGGAGTAAGAATTATTATAAAGAAGGAATTTATAACGAAAGAGAGATTCAAGTTTTGCGTTTCCCTGTAAGAAAAAGGGATAATGCTAGATTTGATCAGATCAATTTAAAGCTAATAAACGGACTCTCTGTTACTGACGAAGAAGAAAAAGGATTTATCGAAGAAATGATTAATAGTCCTAGACTATATGAGTATATAAGGGATAATCAAGGTGCGTATTATGCTTTTATGTGTGTGTCATATATGTTTGGAACAACATATTTTGGAGCACTTATAGCTCCAGAAAAAACATATTTGATTCCGTGTTTTCATGAAGAAGCTTATTTTCATATGAACATATTTAAGCAAGCATATTCGAATGTCGCTGGGTTAATATATAATGCAGAACCAGAAAAAAAGTTAGTAGAAGAAACATATCAATTGAGTTCAACAATGAAACAAATTGTTATGGGCATTGGAATGGATACGGATGTACACGGAAATGCAGATATTTTTCGTCAGAAATATGCAATTCAAGAAGAATTTATTTTATATGCTGGTCGTAAGGATGCTGGAAAAAATGTTGATGTATTGATTCAGTATTTTGCAGAGTACAGAAAGAGAAATGATCCGGCAATGAAGTTAGTGCTGATTGGCGGGGGAAGCATAGATATTCCAGAGAGTGAGAAAGATGCTATTATAGATCTTGGATTTGTGGACAAACAGGATAAATATGATGCCTGCGCAGCAGCATTGTGTCTTTGCCAGCCATCTACACATGAGAGTTTTTCTTATGTGATTATGGAAAGCTGGCTGTGCGGAAGACCGGTCTTGGTACATGAAGGATGCGATGTAACGAAAGATTTCGCAATACGTTCTAATGGCGGGTTGTATTTTAAAGATTATTTTGAATTTGAGGGATGTGTCAATTTTTATCGTAAAAATAATGATGTGGCATCACAAATGGGCGATAATGGCAGAGATTTTGTGAAATGTACATTTTCATGGGATGTTATTATTAGTAAGTACAAGAAATTCCTGAATATTTGTTAATAGAGTATAGGTATAAGATATAATGGATAAAAAGAAAGCGACAAGAGATTCAAATCTTGAACTGTTAAGAATAATGTGTATTCTGGCAATTATAGGTGACCATTTCACTGGGCAAAGTGGAATAGTCGAATGGGGTAATATTGGGATAAATTTCTTTTATTGCGCGGTTACGAGTTTATCGAGAGTAGCATGCAGTGTCTTTATTATTATTAGTGCGTGGTTCTCAATAGATAAACCGTTTAATGTAAAAAAGGTTTTTCGGGTATGGCTGACAGTTGTTATGTTTACAGTTCCCATTACCATATACTGCTGGCATATAGGACTTGCTACAAAAAATGATTTATTTACAGCGATGTTGCCTGTATCTGGCAGTCCACTGTGGTTCGCTGGTTATTATATAGTTTTAATGTTATTATCACCGGCACTTAATTTTATAATAAACAAAGCACCTAAGATAATCCATGTTTGGTTGTTATCGGTGCTATTTTTGCTAATGGTTCTCTTTTCGACTGTGACTGCAGAATATGGCTTTTTTGGACATGACATATGGTCATTGATTTTCTTATATTTATTTACTGGTTATATAAAAAAATATAGATCTATTCCAAATTGTAAGAAGTGTTTCGTGCTGTTTTTTTTATTTTGGTTCTTTCTTACATTGGGACGGGCATGTGTAGTAAATAGGCAATCGAATTTGTACATAGTTACATTGGCACAGAAGTATTTGGAATTTTATAGAGCAAGAATGCAAACTATTCCTAATTTAATAATGGCATATACTTTGTTTTTTTCCTTTTATGGTTTGAAAATGAAACCTTCTAAGGTTATTAATGCCCTTGCAGGCAAGACACTGGGAGTATATTGTTTTCATCAAGTACCGGTATGGTATATGTATTTATGGATTGAGATTTTTAAATCTGAAGTTCATGCACAGAATTTACATGGATATACGAGAATACTTTATACAATAAGTAGCATATTAGTGGTTTGGATTTTAGGTACATTTTTAGAGACAATCAGATCTGAGATATCAGGTGTGTTGATTGAAAACAGAAATTATTATGATAAGTTATGTCGAAAAATTAACAATATCCTATGCGAAAAAGAGGAGTATAATGAACGATTTATTAAGAAAAGCCTAAGTGTTATTACAATTGTAATGATATTATGTATAGTACTGGTTAAAGTAATTGAGTTAGTATATTGCTGGTATCGTCCTTTAAATACAAATGAAAGTCTGGTAGGAAAGAACTTTGATTTGGAAATTGATGGAATGATGGATTATAATGAAGGAATAATAGAGGGGAGAGTTATAATAACTAATTTAGGTGATGCAATTGAAAATTTGTCAGATGGTATATATCCGGTAAATTTAGGCGTACAGATTGTAGATAGCGCTGGCAAAATTGTAGATCAAGATTTTTTACACAAAAAAATAAAGACAAAAGGAATACTTAATACTGGGGAGAATGTGACTGTTGATTTAACATTGAAAGATATAAAAGAATATATAAATCAAGGATATATTATAAAATTAGAAATAGTACAAGAAGGTGTTAGTTGGTTTGAAGAAACCACAAAAGAATATGTGGTTAATAATAATAAAGTAATAGAGTTAAAAAGATAATATAAATTATACTTTAGATTTAAACGTACAGTTTATTGTAAAACAATAAATGAAAAGTCTAATCCCCCAGCTATGCTGGGGAGAATGGAATAGCAGAAAGCGGTGAGGATATTAATAAAAAACCTCCTGTGATATATTAAGAATGGTGTCGCAAGCCAAACTTAATCACAGGAGGTGGTTCATATGGACAATAAAAGTTTATCACACACAAAATGGAAATGCCAATATCACATTGTATTTATTCCGAAATACAGAAAGAAAATTTTGTATGGAAGAGTGAGAAATGATGTGAGAAAATAATAAGCACGTTATGTAAATACAAAGATGTGGATATTATAGCAGGAGCAGTTTGCGTGGATCATATACATTTAAGTGTAGCTATCCCACCTAAAATTAGTATTGCAAATTTTATGGGATACTTAAAAGGGAAAAGTACATTAATGCTTTATGATAGACATCCAGAATTGCAAAGTAAATGGGATAAAGCATTTTGGGCAAGAGGGTATTACGTAGAAACAATTGGTAATATCACAGATGAAGCAGTACAAAAGTATATAAAAGAGCAGGCAGAGGAATCAAGGAAAGAAGATTCAAGAAGTACCGCTTTATAGCGGACCGGTAAAAGCGCTTGCGATACCGCCCTTTTGGGCGAGCAGTAAAAATGCCCTTTTGAGGGCTAATACCAAACCACCAGCTGAACTGGTGGTTGCTGACTTAGAAAGCTAATCTGATGATAGAAATAATGCTAATATGGTACAATTAAGAATATAATGGAGGAAGGGCAACTGTGAGGAAAAATAAAAAGGTAGTAAAAGAGCATACGCTTACATTTATATGGTGTATGTTGATCGCAATTGTTTCGTTTGGAATGATATATTATTTTGCTGCAGGGTATTCGATGCCAAGTGCTATGACGTATGGAGGCGATGGCCTTTTAGGGGAGGGGTTAGTTAAAAGTATTCAGGAAAATGGACTGAAGGGGGCATTGATTTCATATAGAATTGGAGCTCCCGAAAACTCTGTATTGTTAGACACTCCTTTTTTGGATTGGATTAATATTATTGAAATATATATTGTTTCCTTTATTGCTGATTCACCATCCGTTATAAATCAAGTAGTGTATTGGATTAGTTATCCGCTAGCAACATTGTTAATGTATGGCTTATTGCGAATGCTTATGTGTAGTAGGGAAATTTCAACAGCTATAGCATTTGTATTTGCATTTTCACCATATCATTTTTATAGAAATACAGGACATGGCACCTTATCAAATTATTTTATGATTCCTGTTGCAATAGCCGTGGGTATATTTATAGTATATGATGGTGAAATAAAAAAACCGTTTAAGACAAAAAAGCATAATCAGGTGCTTTTTTTGATACTTTCCTTTTTATTGGGATTTACCAACATATATTATACTGCTTTCGGATTAATATTCATTACTTGGGCGGTAATTTATGTTGGGATAAGCGGTAAAAGTTTCAAAAAACTTACTAAAAACCTGTTATATCCCGGAATGACGATTATGGGAGTAGCAGTTGCACTTTTACCTAAATTTGTATATTGCTTAATTCATGGACAAAATCAGTCTGCTGGAGTTAGATCATTTATAGAGTCAGAAATATTTGGGCTGAAGATTATTCAAATGCTGTTACCGAGCTTGAATAGCAGAGTTGGGAATATTTCGGAAATTACCCGAAAATACATGAGAGATAATCCATACATTAATGAAAATCAATTTGCGTCATTAGGAATTGTTGCCAGTATTGGGTTTATAATTGCATGTTTATATTTAGTTGTAGCAATGGTAAAACATGACAAAAATAAAGAGAAAGATTTCCTGTCTGTAGCACTTTTGATCTTGGTTTTGTTTTGTACAGTAGGAGGTTTTGGCGCTTTATTTAATTTCTTTATAATTCCGGAAATAAGGTGCTACAATAGAGCGTCTATTTTTATTTCTTGCATTGCTCTTGTATTTCTAGCTTTGTACTTGTCAAAAATAAACAAAAGAATTATACAAATGTTAGCTTTGATATGTATTCTGATAGTAGCCTTCTTTGATCAGATTACTATAGATCAGGCTTCAAAGTGGGATGGTGCAAAAGCAAGTGCAGTAATGAGTGAGGCATTTTATGGAGAAGTTGAAAATAGTGTACCCGAAAATGCTATGATATATCAGATTCCATTCATGGCATTTCCAGAAAATGGTGCCATAAATGATATGCAGGATTATGAACAAATGTCAGCATATGTTTTTACAGACACAATAAGATGGAGCTATGGTGGAATGAAGGGACGAAACATCAGAGCGCAGGAATTGTATATTGATGATGGAATGAGTGATTCATTTCTATCAAGAATTAAGGCAGAAGGATTTGTTGGTGTTTGTATTGATTTGAATGGTTATCCTGAAGAGAAGAGGCAGGACATATTGTTATTTTACGATAATCATATTGAGAAAGAACCTATTATATCTCAAGATGGTAATTTATATTATTATGATATTAGAAGTTAGAAAAAAGCTGCTACTTTGACTATATGGGTAAACATAAATTAATGCGCAAAAGAAAGGAAAAGTGTGGTAGTCATTTTGATTAATATCACGCAGGGGTAAACATGAAAGCAGTAATTCTTGCCGGGGGATTCGGCACAAGATTTTCGGAAGAATCCGAATATAAGCCTAAACCGATGATAGAGATTGGCGGTAAACCGATTTTGTGGCACATTATGAAGGAATATTCCTATTATGGCATTAACGAATTTGTAATTTGTGCAGGCTATAAACAGCATGTGATTAAGGAATGGTTTGCAGATTATTTTCTACATACATCTGATATCACATTTGACTTCACGCAGGGAAATAAAATGATCGTACATGATCAGCATGCAGAGCCGTGGAAGGTAACAGTGGTAGATACTGGTTTGCATACAATGACCGGTGGTAGAATTAAGCGCGTGCAGCAGTATATTGGAAATGAACCATTCTTTATGACGTATGGTGATGGAGTATGCGATGTAGACATTAGTAAATTGTTAGCGTATCATAAAGAGCATGGTAAGATTGCAACGCTGACCTCAGTATTGCTGGAACAGGCAAAAGGAGTACTGGATATCGGAGGAGACAATGCAGTGCATTCTTTCCGTGAAAAAAGTGCATCAGATGGGGCGCCTATCAATGCGGGATATATGGTCTTGAATCCGGAGATTTTTGATTATATTGAAGGAGATCAGACGGTATTTGAGAGAGAGCCGCTGGAGAAACTGGCAGCGGAGGGACAACTTATGTCCTATTCTCATACGGGATTCTGGCAGTGTATGGACACCAAACGGGAAAAAGATATGTTAGAAAATTTATTAGCAAATAATAAAGCACCTTGGAAGAAATGGGAGGAATAAACAGGATGTTTGAAAACAAGACAGAACAGCAGGCAAAAGAAGAAATTTTAGGACTGGTAAAGGAGTATTGTGATACCTATCATAATCAGAAAAAGCCTTTTGAGCCCGGTGACAGAATCACTTATGCATCACGTGTATATGATCATGAGGAGATGTGCAATCTCGTGGATTCTGCTTTGGAATTTTGGTTGACATCAGGCAGATATACGGATGAATTTGAAAAATTATTTGCAGACTATTTAGGAGTAAAATATTGTTCATTGGTTAACTCAGGTTCTTCTGCAAACTTAAATGCATTTATGGCACTTACTTCACCACTTCTTGGCGATAGACAGGTAAAGCCGGGAGATGAGATGATTACTGTGGCTGCAGGATTCCCAACAACAGTTACACCTGCTATTCAGTATGGGGTAGTACCTGTATTTATTGATATCACAATTCCGCAGTACAACATGGATGTGACACAGCTGGAAGCAGCACTGTCTGATAAGACAAAGGTTGTTATGGCTGCACATACATTAGGAAATCCTTTCGATTTAAAGGCGGTAAAGGAATTTTGTGATAAGCATAATTTATGGCTGATCGAAGATAACTGTGATGCTCTTGGCAGTACCTATACAATTGATGGAGAAAAGAAGTTTACAGGAACAATTGGTGATATCGGAACGTCTTCTTTCTATCCGCCACACCACATGACAATGGGAGAAGGCGGTGCTGTTTATACAAACAATGCACTTTTAAATAAGTGTATTCGTTCCTTCAGAGACTGGGGACGTGATTGTATCTGCCCTTCAGGTCGTGATAATATGTGCGGACATCGTTTTGATAAGCAGTATGGTGAATTACCATTAGGGTATGATCATAAGTATGTATACTCTCATTTTGGATATAATCTGAAAGCAACTGATATGCAGGCTTCTATTGGTTGTGCCCAGATTAAGAAATTCCCGAGTTTTGTGGAACGAAGAAAACACAATTTTGCTCGTTTGAAAGCGGCTCTTACAGGGGTAGAGGACAAGCTGATTCTTCCTGTAGCATGCGAAAACTCAGATCCAAGCTGGTTCGGATTCCTGATAACCTGTAAAGAAGGCGTGGATCGTAACAAAGTAGTACCTTATATTGAAGAACATGGTGTACAGACGCGTATGTTATTTGCAGGAAATCTGATCAAACATCCATGCTTTGACCAGATGAGAGCATCTGGTAAGGGATATCGTGTAGTCGGTGAACTGACAAATTCAGATCGTATTATGAAGGATACATTCTGGGTTGGTGTATATCCGGGAATGACAGATGAAATGATTGATTATATGGCAAAAACAATTACGGAAGCTGTAAATCAGTAAGGAGAGTGGAATAAGTGCAAAAAATCAGATTACTGGATTGTACGTTACGAGATGGAGGATATGTAAATGACTGGAAATTTGGATATAATAATTTAAACAGTATATTTATGAGGCTAGTAGATGCAAATGTAGATATTATAGAAATAGGTTTTTTAGATGGCAGAAGACCTTTTGATGTTGATCGTAGCATTATGCCGGATACGGAATCTGTCAAAAAAATATATGGGAAGCTGAATCGCAAGCAAGCTATGGTTGTTGGAATGATTGATTATGGTACATGTGATATTTCGCATATACAATTATGTGAAAACAGTTATCTGGATGGAATTCGAGTTATTTTTAAAAAACATTTGATGCATGAAGCAATGGAATATTGCAGGCAACTAAAAAAGATGGGATACAGGGTCTTCTCTCAACTTGTTTCTATAACCAGCTATACAGAGGAAGACCTGTTGGAATTAATCTCATTGGTGAATGATGTGAAGCCTTATGCTGTATCTATGGTTGATACATATGGCTTACTAAAACCAGAGAGTCTGTTGTATTACTATAAGATAATAGATGAAAATGTAGATACTGATATACAAATAGGATTTCATGCGCATAATAATTTCCAATTAGCTTATGCCAATTCACTTGCCTTTTTGGCAAAAGAAGCAAAACATGATATTGTTGTGGATGGAACATTGTATGGGATGGGAAAAAGTGCAGGAAATGCGCCAATAGAGTTATTAGCCATGACATTAAATGAGAAGTATCATGGAGCATATAATATAAATTCGATGATGGAAGCTATTGAAGAATCGGTTTTAGACTTTTTCGCGCAGGCTCCATGGGGGTATAAACCATTCTTCTACCTTTGTGCGCTGAATAAGTGTCATCCCAATTATCTGACATATTATAATGAAAAACAAAATCTGTCTGTTTCAAAGGTAGATGAGCTTTTGTCAATGATAGAACCAGAGGATAAAAAACTTCTTTATGATAAATTAGTTGCAGAACAGTTATACGCGGATTTTATAGAGAAGAAAGATTCAGATAAAAAAGATAAGGAAAAATTAAAGAGTGTTTTAAAAGGGAAAAAAGTACTTTTAGTTGGACCCGGAAAGAATATTCTTTTACAGAATGCTCAGGTACAGAATTTTGTCGCAAAAAATCATCCTTTTGTTATTTCTATTAACTATGTACCTTCGCAGGTACATGCGGATTGTGTATTTGTAACAAATGCAAGACGATATTTGCAGTTAACCAAAGATATGCAAAAAGAGGAAAATCAGGGGATCCAATTATTAGCAACTACAAATATTGAGTGTAAAAATGGAAAATTTGATTATCAGGTCGATCGGGCAAGCCTTTTAGAATCGAATGAAAAAATTGTAGATAATTCATTTTTAATGTTAGTCAAGTTGTTAAAAGATATCGAAATTAAGCATATTTACTGTGCTGGTTTTGATGGTTACTCTGAAAATGAGGATAATTATTTTGATCCCAGTATGGAATATCTTTTTGTAAAGAAAGAAGCACTTCATTTGAATAAGCATATGAAGAAGGCGATAAATATGTATAGAGAAACAATAAAAATAGAGTTTATTACTTTTTCTGCATATGATCAGGAGGAAGATATTAATGGAGCAGCATTCTAAATATGATTTGGTTATTTTTGACGTAGATGGAACTGTTTTGGATACAACAGAAGGCGTGTTGGCATCCGTAAAACATACAATTCGTTATTATAATTTTCCTATGCTTTCCGATGAAATATTAAAAACTTTTATCGGACCTCCGATTCAAAATTCATTTGCGGAAGCGTATAACTTGCAAGGTGCGATATTGCAGGATATTGCAACAGTATTTCGAAATCAGTATAAAAATATTGATTTATTAAAGGCAGTTCCTTATCCTGGAATTTATGATGTATTCAGGGCGATTAAAGACGCTGGGAAGCAAAGTGCAATTGCGACTTATAAACGCCAAGATTATGCCAAAAGTTTATTAGAACATTTTGGATTTCAAGAGTATACTCCTTATATCTATGGAGCGGATCATGAAAATAAGCTTAAAAAAAGGGATATTATTGAAAAGTGCATTTTAGATAGTGGTGTGCGGGATCTAAAAAAAGTTGTTATGGTTGGTGACTCTGACAATGATGCAATAGGAGCAGATGCAATAGGAGTGGATTTTATAGGAGTAACCTATGGATTTGGATTTCATACCACCAAAGATGTTGATCGCTTTAAAAATGTCGCATGCGTACAGGAACCGAAAGAATTAATAAAATATTTATAGAAGGAACGAATCATGAAAATAAAGGTTGCAAAATATATTTCAGAATTTTTAGTAAAAAATGGTATTAAAGATTGTTTTATGGTAACAGGGGGAGGTGCCATGCATCTTGATGATGCAATTGGGCATCAAGAAGGCATACATTGTATTTTTAATCATCATGAGCAAGCGTGTGCAATTGCAGCAGAGGCTTATACGAGATATTCGGGTGAATTGCCAGCAGTTTGTGTAACAAGTGGTCCTGGTGGTACAAATGCAATTACTGGTGTGATGGGGGGATGGCTTGATTCGATTCCTATGTTTGTATTGTCAGGTCAGGTTAAAAGAGAAACAACAACTTGGTCATGTCAGGAATTAGGGCTGCGTCAGTTAGGTGATCAGGAGTTTGATATTATTCATTCTGTTTCAAATATGACCAAATATGCCGTTATGGTAACTAATCCAGAAGAAATAGCGTACCATTTGGAAAAGGCTCTTTTTCTCGCTAAAGATGGAAGGGGAGGTCCGGTATGGCTGGATATTCCTCTTGATGTACAGGGGGCGATGGTTGAAACAGATGAGATGAGACATTTTTATGTACAGCAGGAGTTTCCATGGGCGGTACCAGAACCTGAAGAATATGTAGTGAAAGAGATTATGAAGCGCATCCATGATGCAAAAGCACCGCTTATATTAGTGGGAACTGGTGTTCATTTGGGTCATGCAGAGAAAGAACTCTTGGAACTTCTTAATAAGCTACAGATTCCAGTCGTGACGGCGTGGAATGCAAATGACCTAATCGCATATGATAATCCGTATTTTTCAGGTATGCCTGGAACAGTTGGAACTAGACCGGGAAATTTTGCTGTCCAGAATTGTGATCTCCTTTTAAGTATGGGATGTCGATTAAATATTAGAATGATTGGATACAACCACTATGATTTTGCAAAACATGCATATAAGATTATTGTAGATATTGATAAACGGGAACTTATTAAACCTACAATAAAAGTAGATTATCCAGTGCACGCAGATGTGAAAAAATTATTAAATGCGATGCTTGCCGAACCTTATAGTGTAAATGCAAATCATAAGGAATGGACTAAATGGTGTGTTTCTTTGGTAGAAAAATATCCAGTTACATTAAAAGAGTACTATAATGATGGACAGGGAGCTTTAAATCCATATGTTTTTATGGAGAAGTTTTTCACTCTGTTAAATGAAAAAGATAAAATTATTTGCGGAAATGGCAGTGCGTGTGTTATGACATTCCAGGCTGCAAAAATAAAACAGGGGCAAAGAATGTTTACAAATTCTGGCTGCGCAGCTATGGGATATGGACTCCCTGCAGCATTAGGTGTTGCCATAGCAGATAATACATATAGAACAATCTGTATTGATGGCGATGGTAGTATTATGATGAATATTCAGGAATTGGCAACTATTGCTTATAATCGTCTAAATATTAAAATTGTGCTTTTAAACAACAACGGATATCACTCTATTAGACAGACGCAGACAAATTTGTTCAATCCACCTTTTATTGGAATTGATGAGGAAAGCGGAATATGTTTCCCAGATTTTGAAAAACTATCGGATGCATTTGGCATACCATATATTATGTTGAATACAGAAAGTGAATGTGAGGAAAAGATATTACAATTGTTAAAGACAGATGGGCCATGTATATGTGAAGTGGTAGTAGATGAAAAACAAAATTTTGCACCAAAATCTTCATCAAAGGTGCTTCCAGATGGGAGAATTGTTTCCCCATCTTTAGATGATATGGCGCCATTTTTGCCACGCGAAGAGTATGAAAGAACACATTTTTAGGAGATTGTTATAATGATACAAGAGGCAAAGACGAAGAAAGTAAGTGTATTGATTCCTTGTTATAATGAAAAAGAAAATGTAGTGCCTATGAGCGAAGCAATTGCGAATTTGTTTGAAACAGATTGCAAGCAATATGATTATGAACTTCTGTTTATAGATAATGATTCTACAGATGGAACACGAGATCTGCTTCGCCAGATCTGTGCGAAAAATCCAAAAGTGAAAGCAATTTTTAATGCTAGAAATTTTGGACAGTTTAATTCACCTTATTATGGAATTTTGCAGACAACAGGGGATTGTACAATTTCTATGTGTTGTGATTTTCAGGATCCAATTGAATTAATTCCACAGTATTTGCAGGCTTGGGAAGAAGGATATAAAATTGTTATTGGTATCAAAAAGAGCAGTAAAGAAAGCAAAATTATGTACTGGCTGCGCAGTGTTTATTATAAACTGATTAAAAAGTATTCAGATGTGGAACAGATTGAGCATTTTACAGGATCAGGATTGTATGATAAAAGTTTTGTTGAAGTATTACGTAATCTGAATGATCCAACTCCATTTCTTCGAGGAATTGTAGCAGAACTTGGATTTAAAAGAAAAGAAATTGCCTATGAACAACCAAAGAGACGTGCGGGTAAAACACATAATAACTGGTATAGTTTATATGATGCAGCAATGCTGAGTTTTACATCTTATACGAAAATTGGTCTTAGGATGGCTACTTTCATGGGTATTGGATGTGGTATATTAAGTGCAATTATTGCAATTGTATATTTAATTCTGAAACTGATATACTGGGATCGATTTGCAGCCGGTATGGCACCGGTTCTGATAGGTATGTTCTTTTTGGGGTCTGTACAATTATTCTTTATCGGCTTTATTGGAGAATATGTTCTGAGTATCAATCAACGTGTTATGAATAGACCATTGGTTGTAGAGGAAGAACGAATTAATTTTAACGAGGATACTGGAAAATGAGAGTTGTCATTACAGGACCAACAGGGGCTGTTGGACATGCATTAATTGAGGTTTGTATTGAGAATCGGGTGGAGGTACTGGCAATTTGCCACAAGGGCTCTAAAAGGATTAAAACATTACCTGCATCAGAGTATGTAAAGGTGTTAGAACTAGATTTGGATGAGTATGAGTCTGTTTCAGATATTGTGCTCGCAGATTATGGAACATATGATGTATTTTATCATTTTGCATGGAATGGAACCATAGGTGATGTTAGAAACAATATGCAGATTCAACATCAGAATATTGGTTATGCTTTATCTGCTGTACATTTGGCTAAGCGATTAGGATGTCATACGTTTATTGGTGCGGGATCTCAGGCAGAATATGGGAGAGTAGATGGCGTTCTTCGCCCGAATACACCGACATTTCCTGAAAATGGATATGGTATTGCAAAGTTATGTGCTGGGCAGATGACTAGAATAGAGTGTCAAAAGCTGAAAATAAAACATATATGGATGAGGATACTGAGTATTTATGGACCATATGATGGTGAAAAAACAATGATCACATCTACGATTCGTAAGTTACTGGCAGGGGAAGTTCCAGAGTTTACAAAAGGCGAACAACTATGGGATTATCTGTATAGTAAGGACGCTGGAAGAGCTATGCTTCTCCTAGGGCAAAAAGGTGTAGACGGCAGAATTTATCCTATTGGGAGTGGAAAAACAAAGCCATTGCATGAGTATATTGAATTAATGCGAGATGCCATTGATCCAGAATTGTTATTAGCAATTGGAGCAATACCATATGCACCAAAACAGGTAATGCATTTATGCGCGGATATTTCACAGCTGACAGAGGATACGGGATTTGTACCCGAGATTTCTTTTGAAGAAGGAATAAAAGAGACAATTGAATGGGCTAAATATTAAAATGGTATATTTGTGCTTGGGGTAAAGGAGAAATAATATGTTAGATACAACATTCTACAAAGATAAAAAGGTTCTGATTACAGGTCATACTGGTTTCAAGGGATCATGGATGTGTAAGCTTCTGATTAATGCAGGAGCACAGGTAACAGGATATGCATTGCAGCCACCGACAGATCCGAGTCTGTTTGAGATGTGTCATATTGCAGAGAAGATGAATTCGATAGAAGGTGATGTCAGAGATTTAGATCACATGAAAAAAGTCTTTGATGAAGTACAGCCGGAAATTATAATTCATATGGCTGCGCAGCCTCTTGTCAGAGAATCTTATGCAAATCCTGTTTACACCTATGATGTAAATGTCATGGGAACAGTTAATATTTGTGAATGTGTCAGACTTTCAAAGAGCGTTAAGTCTTTTCTGAATGTTACAACAGATAAAGTATATCTGAATAAGGAATGGGCTTGGGGTTATCGAGAAAATGAGGAGTTGAATGGTTATGATCCATATTCGAATTCAAAATCATGTTCAGAGCTTGTAACGGGCAGTTATAAGAACTCGTTTTTTCAGAATTCTCCAACTGCAATTTCGACAGCAAGAGCCGGTAATGTGATTGGTGGCGGTGATTTTGCAAATGATCGAATTATTCCGGATTGCCTGCGTGCTGCGCAGAAGAAAGAAGATATTATTGTCAGAAATCCTTTTTCAACGCGCCCTTATGAACATGTATTGGAGCCGGTTGTAGCATATCTGATGATCTGCAAAGCACAGTATGAGGATCAGAAATATGCTGGAAATTATAATGTAGGACCGAATGAAACGGATTGTTTAACAACAGGTGAACTGGTTACCTTGTTCTGTGAAAAATGGAATGAAGCAACAGGAGATCAGATCAAATGGATTGATCGATATGATGGTGGTCCTCATGAGGCAAATTTCTTAAAGCTTGATTGTTCTAAGCTGAAGACAACACTTGGTTGGCAGCCTCGATGGAATGTAGAAACAACGATGGAAAAGATTGTAGAGTGGTCAAAAACTTATTTTGAAGGCGGAGATGTAGCTTCTGTTATGGATAAGCAGATTGTAGAGTTTTTGGCATAGTTAAGTTTTATATTTATATAAGAGAGTACAGTAATAGGACAAATTAAAGTGACAAAAGCACCAATTGAAGGATTATATATTATTGAACCTGCAGTTAATGGTGACAGCAGGGGATATTTCATGGAAACCTATAATCAGAAAGATATGGCAGAAGCAGGACTGGATATGGTGTTTGTACAGGATAATCAGAGTATGAGCACAAAGGTGTATTAAGAGGATTACATTTCCAGAAGCAGTTTCCACAAGGAAAGCTCGTGCGAGTAATCAAAGGATCTGTGTTTGATGTGGCAGTTGACTTACGAGCTGACTCAGAAACTTACGGAAAGTGGTTTGGCATTGAACTGACAGCAGAGAATAAGAAGCAGTTCTATATTTCTGAAGGCCTTGCACATGGATTTCTTGTACTGTCGGATGAAGCGGAATTTTGTTACAAGGTAACTGATTTCTATCATCCGGGAGATGAAGGTGGTCTTGCATGGAATGATCCGGAAATCGGAATTGACTGGCCGCAGCTTGTAGGCGATTATCAAGGAACTGCTTCGGCAGAGGGGTATACCTTAGAAGATGGAACAAAGTTGAACCTATCTGATAAAGATCAGAAGTGGGTGGGACTAAAGGATACGTTTTCTTTTTAAGCTATTGCATGAGTAGTATAATCTTATAAAATATGAAATACAAAATTTGAAGGAAAAAAGAATGAAAAATGCATTAATCACAGGAATTAACGGACAGGATGGTTC
>ENA-ORPK01000332-ORPK01000332.1-human-gut-metagenome-genome-assembly--contig:-NODE-332-length-45785-cov-9.707916_pt1 | contig 45785 bp, 73 predicted proteins | sample MGYA00242139_ERZ509068 | MGnify/ENA primary metagenome ERZ509068 (study PRJEB26280, sample SAMEA2338687) | human gut metagenome | biome: human gut; feature: human-associated habitat; material: faeces...
CCATATCACCCTCTTCATCGTAAACATCTTGAAGCTGTTGAATAAATTCACTTATTTTCATACTAATATCTTTTATGCCCGAAGGCGTTAAACAATCAAGTATATCAAATTAACAAATGATAATATAAAAATGACTACACCTAGTATAAAAAGAATGACACCTATAGTAGCGAGCCATTTATCTTTAATCAAGTACAATCCGAAAATAGCCATAAATAAACCCAAAAACATTACCATTATTAATGCGATCACAATACCTACACCTCCATTTCGTGATTAATTCCAAGACCGAAGAGAATGTGTTGTAAATCTGATACTGAATGCATATTTCTACGTATAAGATTGTCTCCAATATAAACATACCATGAGTGATTATCTAATTCCAACAAACTCAACTTCAAACATTCTTTTTCGATAAACCAATGATACATGCGATAAAGCATCCACCCATTCTTCTCTAGAATCTCTGGGGTAATAGGAATTGGCGCAATATCCTTAACCCAAGCGCAGCAATCTCCGAAGAGATAACCTTTATCTCCAAATTCCGCACCTTCGATATTCTCTAAGCGGACAACACCTTTCAGAACCGTTCCATCGTCCAACTCCAAAGTCTTTGATGGGTCTGATGATGTTACTCGGTAAACGACATCTTTAGCTGTACCTAGTGGTACTCCGTTTGTCATCACCAAATCTCCTGGAATGTACTTTACTTCTTCCATATTAATCTCCTTTCTTTTTAGGAACATACTCATCTAACTCATCGTCAAACTCATAGCAGTCTGGGCAGTAGTGCTTATCGCCTATCTCTGCCCATTCGGATTCCATTGCTTGCTCTTTGGCTGTTCCTTCGTCCAACCAAGCCACAATGCCATTAAACTCTTCAATGAAGGTCTTTCCACATCTGTCACAAACGACAGAGTACATAGTAACTGACTTAATCATGGTTGCATCCTTTCAGTAAATCGTCAATATATATCCACCTCTTGATAGTATAGTCGCTGCGCTTAAAACTATTTTCATCCCAACCAAAGTTGGTTAGGTGCGAAGTAACATAGTCTATCTCATCCGTCATGTTGAGTGGTCTATGATACACAACTTCTACCAAACATTTATGGTACTTTTTTGGATTTTCATCAATAGCATGCCACAAGTTTTTAAATAACTCATTAATAGCCCACTTAGCACCATGTCTAAACCCCTCTGCTATAAACGGAGCATCCTGTGAAGCAGGATATCTATTGTTGCAATAATATCTTGCTGCTTCTTCGATTTTTTTATCTTCTATCATAATCTACCCTTTCTTTTTTTAAGTTGATTCTTTCTACGTATTCTTCTTTGTGCCTTACCATCTTGTATATCTTCACACTCAAAGTGTGGTGAGCAATACCAAGGTATGCTATTCATTAAATCTTCATTGCCCATAATTAGCCCTCCACGTCTTTACTTGTACCTAACAATAATTCATTGCCTTCGTAAGGAATGCAATATGCCCAATTAGCATAAACGCAATGACAATATCCATCTTTGCCTATATAACCAAACAAATTTGCACGCCAATTATCTGATTTACTATCTCTAACCAACACCCTATCAAATGGTCTCAGCTCAACCTTCGTTTTCAAATCAACAATCTGTTTCTTCTCAGCATCCCAAGCCTTGCCTTCTTTTTCGAGAGCTGAGAAGAGTTGTTGCTTCTCTGAGTCAGTGGCAAGACGGTCTGAACTACAATCAGCTGTGTAGTTTTTAAATGTTTGTATCCGTTTTCCCTCATTATTAAAACTAAAACCAATATAATACTTGCCCCAACAAATATTATTTCCATTCTTCTTTTCTTTGAAGATTCTAATATTTTTTCTATCTAAATCTACTGCCACTATATCCCCATCCTTGAACTCAGGCTGCTTCTGGATTTCAAGTGTTTGCAGGTTTAGCTTACCACCAAATCTCTCCTCAATACATTTGATAAAAGATTTCGCCTCCTTTTCTGATGCTAAAGTATGTAAATTGGTATCAAGAAAACCATCTTCTACCAAATTAATTGTCTTTGCATAGAAACTAGTATAGTTGCCATTTGCCCATCTATCGAAGAGTATCTTTAAACCTCTGCTATTTACCAATACATCGCCCTTCTTCCAGGCGAACTTAGACCAGTCACGCATTTCCTTTGATGGAAAAACGACACATTCTCCATCATCATACAATTTGCCATTTTTATCAAGATATCCTTCTCCACCAACCATAAAACCAGACTTTGAATTATAGAAGGATATTTTGAAACTTTTATCATCTACTTCTTCTAACTTGCATTTACCACAAGCGGAAGAATATAACTTAGTTCCTTGCGGCTTATCCTTTAGGATTTCCGCTACATTAATCTTTTCTTCCATATCTATCTTTCAATTAAGTTAGCTTTCAACTCTCTCAACTGATTCAAAGCATCATCGAGAGCGTTGTGATTATTATTCTCAAAAGTCTTCCACTCCTTTATGAACTCCTTTGCGGTTCTGATGTCTCTAGGTTGCCAAAACTGCCAAGGGAGTTCTCTATCAAAGTGCTCATACAAGTCTTTAATACAGAACAAATCCATAGTACCTTTTGTCCAAATGATAATATCTTTGCCACAAGAGGCGAGGATTTTATCTAACACATCCATTGCTTGCTGATAACTGTATAATGTTTGATTATTGACAACCGGACCATTCTCCTGATTTAACCACCACAGAATAGTTTCTCCTGAGAATGTTCTTTCACAACTATTCCATACTCTCGGATCTATTTGAATTAAGGCTTTACTTAGTAGTTCAAACTTGGAGTCTGCTGCAGCAATTCCTATCTGAGTGATGGCAGCATCGTTTCTTCTACCAAGAGTTTCGATGTCAATTACAATGTTGTTTCTTACTTCTTTTATTTCCATAACTTTAATTTCTTAAAATGTGACATTTAATTACTTTATTGACCGCATTAGGCTGCGATTCATTGAATTGCTTTACAAACTGACGCTCCATTTCCTTTGGAAAGATGGGCTTTGTCGGCTTCGGCATAGTTAGGACGGCTTGAATCCTTGCCCCCCCACTCAGCGTAAGCAGACATCTGCGAGTTATCATTTTACCAAACATCATAACCTTACCCTTTCACATAGTTGATTACGTGCTCCTGGGCTTGCTCATGCAAGTTATCGAAAGCGTCTTCTATAACTTTGGCTGTCTGATCGCCATTAAGGTTCTTCAGCATTTCGCCAACAACTTTTACCTGTTCTTCTATAGGTAAAGAACAGAACTCTTCAACAAGGAAGCTTTTCTGATAATTGTAAGACATATCGTGAAATAAGTCTGATAAATCTACGTTTGCTTTATATACTGACATAATCTTAATCGAAAATATGATGGTTCAACTTTCTCTTTCTGAGGTTTCTCTTAATGACTTCCATATCCTTATGGTCGTTGGTGTGGTCCGCAAGAAGCTTGATGATTTCATAGATGTCATTTGCGTTATCCTCCAGGTTATCGCAAATGTTCTCGTCACCGAAGAAACTCTTAGTGAAGGGCTTCAAGTGGAAATAGTACTTCTTGGCTGCATCCTGCATTTGATTGTAGTGCATCTTCTGCTCGCTCTTGTATTGAACATCAAGTAATTTGAGCATAGACTGCTCATCCCTTATGAGTTGGTCCAATACATCAGACACCATTGCTATCAAGCATCCGTTAACCTGCAGGCGTTGAATAAATCTTTCCTGCTTCACATCTGATGTTATTCCTTTCTTAGAGAGGACAACCTTCAAGTCGTTCGCTGTAACTTTCTCTTTTCCCATTGTCTTACTTTTATTTGTTAAACCACAAACCGGAATATCTCCATTCCCAGTGAAGGCAAGTATCATTAGGCTTCTTGCCTTCACTATAGCATATCTCGGAAGCTATGCAATTACTACATATATGCTTCATAATCATGGAAGTTTAGATACCAAATAATCTATCTCCTTATCCGTAAGCTCCAAATCGTTCTTACGCTTAAACTTGATGATGGCATCTACTCCGACCTCACCTTTAACCAACTGATAGATGGCATCCTCATCAAATCCCTTATCTAAGTCCTTGATAAGTTCCATTCCCAAATCATAGATTTTCTGTTGAATCTCCTTTTTAAGGTCTGCGTTGATTCGCTCTAAAGCTTCTGCTTTCTGATAGAATCCGCAACCGCCCTCAATGGCAAAGTCGTTATTGATGTTCTGACACATCTGATCAATGTCCTTACTACCGAAGAACTGAGCGAAATAGGTATCCCCCTTCAAGGACTGTAGAATATCGATTTCTTCTTGCTTTGTCATAACTAATCCTCCTTGTCTAATTTATCATACTCATTACGCAACTCAATAATTTTATTTGTGAAGTAAACCATAACCTCTTTCAAGAGGGAAAGCATATCTTTATGGTTGAGGATGTCGCCAACCGCTGTGTAGTACTTAAGATTGTCATTTGCATCAAGAAGGTCAAAGCTACCGCAGCATGCCACATTGGTGTTGAAAGACTCTTCCTGGAAATTACCAACTTTAGCTTGATAGCGAATCACCAAGTCTCTGTCTCTTTCGACTCCTTTCAAGTTTAAGTGGACGATAAGTGACTTATAGCCTAAGTCTATACCCTCTACCTCCCAATCAGGGCAAACAGAAATAATGTCCTTTATCTTCTTTGTGGCTGACTCAAACATGTTCTCAATGTTCTTTCTAACCTCTGCCTTCTTTGTTTCAACTGAATTGTTCATAATCTTTATAATTTTAATTGGTTCAACTTGTAAGATAGCGACCTGGTAAACCAAAAGTACTATCTCTTATCTATATGCAAAGGTACGAAAATTTTCTGATATATGCAAATTTACCAACGACTTTTTTAGTTAAAAATACTAAATATGTTAGATATATGCGAATATATCCGTAAATTTGCCAAATCAAAATTTAGAAGATTATGATAGACTTTAATGAACTTTTTAAAAGAAATGACGTTGGCAGCATCATAGGAGAGCTGAAACAATGCGTGCTGGATATTCCACTTTGGAGTACCCTGTTATCTGAGTATGAGCCTATGCTCCATGAAATCGTAGAAGATCACGTTGGCAGACAGGACAGAACGCTTGATGACGGAGTGGTAGAAAAGGCAGCTAGATTGCCTATCGGATTGGAGAAGCTTCTTACACGAAGAATCTCTGAGTTCACAATGGCTATACCGGTCAAGCGTGTATATACGTATGATCAGGCTGACGAGGAACTGAAGACGATTGTGCGTGCCATCGAGAAAATCTACACCTGCGCACACATTGATGCCGTGAACATGCACAGAGCAAAGTGCTATTACGCCTCTTGTCAGATGTTCACGCTTTGGTACACACAGAAGAAGTCTAACAAGCTCTACGGCTTCGACAGCCAGTATAAGCTGAAATGCAAGACATTCTCTCCAATGGATGGAGTTGACATCTATCCTTACTTTGATGAGTATGACGACTTGCTTGCTCTGTCATTCGAGTATAAGCGTAAGGTTACTGACACAGAGCACACCTTCTTCGAGACCTATACCGCAGACCATCATTACAAGTGGGACCTGTCTTCAGACGACGAAGAGTCCGGATGGAATTTGGTGGATGATAATGAGATTTCTATCGACAAGATTCCAGCCGTGTTCTGGTACCGGCACAAGCCATGCTGGGAAGGATTGAAACCTATCCGTGAGAATATCGAGTACACCATTTCCCGAAACAGCGATGTTGTGGCATACAATTCCGCTCCTGTCTTGAAGATAGCAGGTGCCATCGTTGGAATGGAGCGAAAGGGAGAGAGCAAGAGGGTGTATAGAGTCAGCGAAGACGGCGATGTTAGCTACGTGTCTTGGCAGCAGGCTATCGAGGCTCTTAAGTATCACGTTGACACTCTCGTCAAACTTTTCTTCATGCAGTCTCAGATGCCGGACATCAGTTTCGAGAACATGAAGAGCCTTGGCAATATCGGCTACGATTCGAGAAAGACACTCCTCATGGATGCCCATCTTAAGATAGGAGAGGAGACTGGTGCCTGGATTGAAGGCTTCGAGAGAGAGACCAACGTCATAAAGGCGTTCCTTTCCAAGATGAATACGAAATGGGCAGCTAGAATGGATGAGATTACTGTAGAGCACATTATCACTCCATTCATCCAGGAGGATGAGAATACTCAGATTGACAAGTGGCTTAAGGCTAACGGCAATAAACCTCTCGTCAGCCAGAAGGAATCTATCCAGCGTGCCGGTCTTTCCGATGATCCTGACAAGACTTTCAACGAGATTCAAGGAGAAGAGGAAGTAGAGGCCACAAGAACAGCAGCTTCTATTCCTAACTTATTCTCGGAGGAATAGCTATGAGAAAGAAGAAGGAAGAAGAGAAACGGCACTTCTGCCGTGAATGTGCTCATGCTACTGACTTCCATAGTATGAGCCTTAAAGGTCAGCCAATCCTAGCAAAATGCCCATATCAAGAATGGAGCGTTCTTCTCAACTGGGATTGCTGCAAACACTTTAAAATGAAATTGTATGAAAAAGCCAAAACTGCCTAATCAGAAAAAGGCATATAAAGACCTTGGCAAGAGACTGAACGCTTATACCCGGAAAATCATTTCCATCTATGAGACTCTTGCCAAGGAGTCCGCTAAAATCGCCACCTCCACCGACTTCGATGGGGATGGCGAGTTCTCTTTTGATGATTACCCTAGAACAGAAAAGAAGGTGAATGCCTTGATGGATTACTATTCAAACAATATGCAGGCATTGGTCTATAATGGCATATCGGACGAATGGAAGAACAGTAACACGCTGCAGGACCTACTTGCCAAAAGGGTAATCGGCACCTTTACTAGGAAGATAGCGGACGCAAAGCAGAAAGCTTACTTTGAGCACAACAACGCGGCAAAGAAGGCTTTCATGGAGAGAAAGATAAAAGGTCTCGGTCTTTCAGAAAGAATATGGAACCAGAGAACTGATGTAAAGGAGGCTCTGGAGAAAGCTCTGTCCGTCGGCATCGAGAAGGGTATGAGTGCTGTTAAACTCAGTAAGAAGGTCAGTAAGTACCTTAATGATTATCCGTCACTTGCCAAAGACTATAAGAAGAAATACGGAAAAGCCATAACCATTCAGAACTGCGAGTACAGAAGCGTGCGCCTGGCACGTAACGAGATAAACATGGCCTACCGTTCTGCCGAGCAGGAAAGATGGGCTAGAATGGACTACATTAAAGGCAAAGAGATAAAGACAACCAACAATCCTAGCCATAAGCACGATATGTGTGATTTGCTTGCAGGTGTCTATCCGAGTTATTTTCCTTGGGTTGGTTGGCACGTAAATTGTATGTGCTATGCCATCCCGGTAATAATGAGCGAGAAAGAGTTTTGGAGTGGTAAACAGCCAAACAATACTATGCCTAAGAACTTCACAAATTGGGTGGATGATAATAAAGACAAGGTAAAGCAATCATCCTATATCACTCAATATGCCAAGGTTGAGAAAACACAGAAAAAGAAGACTGTTCGCATTCCATCAGTATCGAATGAGACAAAAGCTCAACTCACAAAGTCAATCAACGAATGGGCAACAGAGAATCTGAAAGAAGTTCAGATAAACAAGAAAGAGACGGCAAGGAGGCTTTATTTGTTCTTGGGTGAGAAAGAAATAATCATGAATAAGAAGTTCCTTACGGAGACATATTCTAAGAATATCAATAACTCTCATCTGCCCGATACGATACAAGTTGCCTTGAACATAAAGGATTGGCTTCCTAGCGGAAAGTTCGTTAGAAAAGAGCAAGGCAAACACCACGATTGCTTCTTCAATGTCTATCAAGCTGAATATAATGGAAAGAAAATCGAGTTTAAGACAAAACTCACCGATGGCGAAATCTTATACACGATGAGGTTATTGAAATAAAAAAGAGGATTGGGGTCCTTCCGAAGTCTGCGCCCGAAGGCCGACGTGTGAACGGCTCACCCAATCCTTTATATCTTTCTCCTTTACCGCTGCAAAGGTAATATTTTATTTTGGAAAATCCAAATCTTTTTTAGAATTTTAATTGGTTCAAGCCCTCGCTGGTGCATTTAATGTCTTGTAAGCCTCGAAAGCCAATGTGCTCACGTGCTCACTGATGGTGGTGGAGATTGTCATAATGTCTCCCATAAGGAGCATCGTCTCTCCCTTTCCGACCTCTGTGATGAGACTCAAAAGGCAGTTAATTTCATCCTTAAGCGTCTCGGCTTTCTTCATCAGCGGTGTTGGCGGCTCGACCTTGACCTCTTTCTTCTTCTCACCGGACTGAGAAGCAATACACTTCTCAACAGCCTTCGGCACTCTCGGCTTCGGCAGGTTGCAGATGATGTTCTTCTCCTTCAATGCGAGAAGCCAGCGTCTGCCTCGCTCCGTCCAAAGAGGTCTTCTTGTGTACTTGCCCTTGATGACGTGTGTAGTCACCTCAGTTAGCTGATAGGTGGAGTAGGGACTTGTCAGCATCCACTCATAGCCCCGGTTGAACGCAAGGCCAACCTCCTTCAGCTCTTCGTACAACTTCTGTGCGCTGCTCATGCCCAACTCCTTTGCCATCTGCGTAGTGGAATAGACACCCTTTGTCATGTCGCACTTCTGCACTCTCTTGAAGCATTCATCGATTCTCTCCTGGAGATCACCCATGATTTCCTTCTGTCTTGTTAACCACTCCTGGTCCTTTTTAACTTCGACCATCATTTCCTTTGCGAACTCTTTCAAGCTCATGTCTGCATTTGTTGCCATATTCTTGTTTTATATGCAACCGTCGAGCTCATTTTATAAAGAAGGGCAGCCGCTCGTCACACCCTGAACAAGACCCTCAGCTAGCGTCCCAGCCTCGGCAGGTAGTAACTTACAGTTGCCCTATTTAGTAGGCTCTTAGACAAAATTACTACCTTTATCCTATATGCAAAGGTACGAAAATTTTGTCAGATTACCAAATCTTTTAACCTAAATTACGAATTTAATTTATTGGAAATCAGAGAGTTAGATTTGAGGTAAGCGATAAACTCATCAAGCATTCTTGACGTGCGCTCTCTAATATCCGTTTCTGTAAAATCTGTCAACGTCTGTGACAGCATTCGTAATTCGTGTATCTTAGTTCCAATCCTCTCGCCTGTGGATTTGAACTCACCATTATAATACTTAATCTTGTCAGCAAATCTGTAATCGGATGCCCGAATATTAACTCTTCGCTCCAATACCGATTTGTTTCCCAACATTTCAAGAACCTCGTCACTCGACAATCCACCTTCCTTGACTTGTCTGTTCCTTGGGAAGATGTGTTCAATATCATATGTTGCGTCAAGAGGAAGCAATTCCTGGCTATCGAAAGTGAATGCCCACCACACAATCATCGACTTCGTAATCGCACGAGTGTTTGAAAAACTGAAGTTGTTAAATTGCGAACGGAACAATTCCTCTTGGAATAGATAGTTCTCGAAAGCAATCTCTTTGTTCTCTATGATATTCACCATCTCATTGAATACTGGTGCTCGCAAGGCTGTTATTCCTGGGTTACTGATAGCGTATGCCCAGATAAAGCCTATTAAACGATTCAAGAACAGATAGAACTTCTCGTTGTCTAGCATATTCTCAGCATTCTTATAGTGCATGAAATATACCGATACGATATAAGTCCATAAACTGTTAGGCGCATAATTCAATATAAACAAGCGCTTTAGTACATCCACGGAAAAACGGTCTTCATTCTGAGAATATACATCTTTCCAGAAGTCAGCTAGCAAGACAAGATTCTCTAAAGTCTGCTCTCGTCGAAGTAGGACATATCCATCTTTCTCATAGAACTTTCGAAGTCCTTCTGTCATAGAACTACGATTCGTCAGCAAAGCCCTCTCGTAGTACATATAGCGTGTAAACAACTCATCCAAAGGTGTTCCACGATATGGGTGGAATATTTTTGTAACGAGTTCGTCAAGCTCTTTCCATGTAGTGATAAACTCTTCCTTCTTTCCGATGGATGAGTAGAACTTATAGAGCTGTGCCTTGAAGATGTCTGAGTCAGACAATGGCTTACCTCTATCATTAAGCGTTGAGAATATCCTAAGAGCAGTATCTTGCGACTCAGCCTCTATCGGAAGTAGCACGCAGTTATTAAGAATACGAGCTGGATATAATGCAAAGAAAGAAGGGTATTCTTCAATGAATTTTCCTATCTTGTCTTGAAAGTATCTGAAGTTGGTCGCATACCGACTTTTCCCTTCTGATGTTCCTTTCCGGAGTATATCCATAAACTCTTCCTTGTCGTTATCAGTTGCAACCTCCGAATTTATCTTCAAGTCGTTTGGATCATACTCTCCGAACTCATTTGCTCTCCAAATGCACTTTTCTATATCCTCTCGCATCTTGATTGAACGATTGTCTTTCATGTGCTCCAGGCGATTGTAGAAAGCTCGCAGCAAGAGAAGCAAGGTCGTAAGACGCTGCTGACCGTCAATGATTTCAAGTTTCCCTTCGTCATTACGGAATGTTACTATAGGACCGAGAAAGTAACTCTCTGAAGAATCGAAGCTGTCGCAGTTGTTATTCGGGAATGAAAAGGAAAATAAGTCTTCCCATAAGACCTTACATTCGTCTTCTCCCCAAGCATACGGACGCTGATAATCAGGAATCAAGAACGTCGCTTTTTTATCTTGAAAAAGATACTTTACGTTCTTTTGATCTACTATAAGCTTTGATGACATTGCAATTACATTCTACTTTTCATCAAACTCACCTTTCTCATCAAGATAGCGTACAGCTGCTTTCACGATAAACGAGAATCCTCTGAGTACAAAAGAACCTACCAGGCAAAGCAATGAGTCAATAACGTAGCCAAATGCCTGTACGCTACTAATACTTGAACTTTCATATCCATAACCGCCAGAAGTATTCAAGGCGTTTATCCAAGTTATAATTGAACCAATTATGGCTATAAATGAAACAACAGCTAAAATGTTCGAGATAGTTACAAGATGGTTTCCTACCTGTGGAACAAATTTTCTATTTCCCATATGATGCGCCCGTCATGCCGGTAGCTAAGCTTTAGTTAATAATCCGTCTGTCAGATTAATAACGCATCATATGGTACTTTATTGTGTTGAACCAAAAAAAATCAGATTATTTTTTTTGAGTGACTTTTCGCGCCCTGCATTCAGCTGGCGGTACTCATTGAAATCTTTGTAGTGCTCGACCTTACCGTAAAGCTTCGGGTGGTCCATCATCTTATCAATCATTTCATTGGAGAACTCGTGATATCCGAACTCATGGTCTCCCTGGACGGAACCCATTCCCTGGCTTCTCGACGGCTTGTAATTATAGGTAAAGTTGATGCCTCCCTCATAGGAGTATCTAGCAAGGCTATACGACAGGAACTTGCCATCCTTTCTTAAGATGTACCCATACGTCTGTGTCAAGCTGATAACGCGATAGCCCAGCTTCTTGATTTCCTCCAGATTATCTTTCATACGCATCATACTGATGTCCTCTGAAAAACGCACATTTCTTACATTGAACTCACTGTGTGAATTGACGTACAAATCGAGCTTGTCGATATCCCAATCATCCGGGTATATGAATTTTACCAATCTCTGCAGCCCTCTCTTATAGTTAATGAGAACCGCAAGAGTTGACTTTGGCTTGTAATTTCTCTTAATCTTAACCTTTACTTCCATAGTTATTTCTCCTCGAATTTATAGTTTGGGCAGCTTCTCTTGTTTCCCATCACAAGCAGTACCGGGAACAGCAGACCGTACCTGCAACCATTTCCGTGCTCGTCAGCAGCCTCGCAAGAGAAGCAGCCGTAATACTCGTTAATATTTAATGCTGCCATTACTCGTAATCCCTAATGTTCAACAATACCGGAAATCTCGGCAATCCAGCGTCAGAATACCCTTGATGCTGAACAGTCGCCGCCATACCTATCAATTCTTCCTTGTCGGCTAAGTATTGAGCTCTGAGTGACTTTGAACCTACCGGACGGGCACAGAACTCGTACTCTCCACACTTCAGTTTGAATATAGCGGTACCTGCATCATTGCCCTCCGCTTCCAAAACATCGACCACCTTAAACTCCGTCGTGTCGAACGATTTCAGCTTCATAAGGTCATTACTTCTGCCCTCGGTATAGGTTCCATCTGCATTTCTGATAATGGCACCCTCGTAACCGGTGGAAACGAATATCTTGTGCCATCGCTTGATGTCCTTCTCTGAATGGGCAACGAAAGTCTGCGTAAGGTACACCGGTCCGTTTGGATCAATGGAAGCAAACTCCTCCTGCAGGACTTTCCATCTAGCAGAAAAGCTTCCCGGAATCTGTGCATCGTAGATAACCATACGTAGCTTGTCGGTCATAGCAGAACGGCACTTGACGGCAGAACATATCTGCTGGAAGGTCAATTCCTGGTGGTTGTATATCTCCCCATCCAAAGGAAGCATACCGCGGTGTTTCTCTCCCCAAGCCTTAATCTGAGGAACATCGTATTCCTTACCGCCTCTCGATGTGAGGTGAATCTCTCCGTCTTCTCCTTCATGAAGGATGCAACGAACTCCATCGTACTTAGGCTGGGCGAAGCAAGGAAACTTCGTCTGTGACGGATAATATCTTGTTGCTAACATTGGTTTCATACGCTACTTAATATCTGAGGTTATTTTAATTCTCAATGGAGTACCATTCACTCTGTGCGTGACGAAAGACTCCAGATCCGTATAGAAGCTACTATAGCACTCTACACTAGAGCTTTCTACTTCAATGGTGATAATCTTTTTCATAGCCATTTCCCGTATCTTCTGTGAATTTCATCGTAAATGTAGGCGCCACTCGTATGCGAAGCACTGAACATTAAGATGATGTCGTTATCTACCTTAATCTGATTTGTCCTGACTACCTTGTCATTCTTGACGTGGTCGCAATAGACCGTGTTGCAGGAGTGATATAGGCGCATTGTGCGCCCATATCTGTCAGTTCCTATATTCTCTTTGTACATGGCTAGTCCTCCAAATCTACATCAAAAGCAGCCTCAATAACTTCTTTGATGTCCTCTGTGTAACCGCAAATTCCGTTGTACTCCAGCCAATGATCCAGCAACTCTGTGTTAGTCATTTCGGCTACTTCACTCTCACTATACTCTGCCTCTTCTACGAGGTATTTCATCAAATCATTCTTATCCATATTACTTTATTTTATTAATGTCACAAACTAATACATTACCTACTATTACGTCTCTAATACCTGCAATATTCACAAGCATCGTGGCGTTCTCGTTCTGAGGAAGGTCGTAAACCTTGCCTTCCTCATTAACTACCATCACCTGCGACTTGCTGAGTCGGACCAACTCGATGTGGCCACCTACAAATCCCCTCAACTCCTCCAATGAGAAATCCGTTCCGTTGGATGGCTCCACATTCTTCTGGGCGCCATCCGTGAATATTACTGTTGACAACATAGGCTAATCATTCTCTTTGCATTGTTAATAGAATAAGTCTGTGTCTTGCCGTCGATATAGACATATCTCTGACCGAACATATCCTCAAAAACCTGGATGATGTGCTTCTTGTATTTGAGAAGCTTTGTTTCAAAAAGACCACTCATAACAGTTCCTCCTATATTAAGCGATTTCAAACTTCTGTGTAGGATTGTTCTTCTGCAAGCGAGCAAGAACATCGTCCTGTGACTTCTCGTTTCCGAAAGCCATATACTCTGTAGGCTTTGCGTATCTCTCGCCATTCTTCTTGAATGAATAGATGAGAGCAAACTTAGAAATGTAAACTCTTCCATACTTTACATTCTCTTTTTCAAGTAACTGTTTCATAATCTTTATAATTTTAATTGGTTCAACTTGTAAGGTAGCTCCTGTTTATTCAAAAGTACTACCTTTTATCTATATGCAAAGGTACGAAAATTTTCTGATATATGCAAATATACTAACGGTTATTTTAGTTAAAAATACTAAATTATAATACGCTGGTAATCAGATAGTTAAGGCGCCTACTCTCACGAGCAAACGCCTAATTAACATAGTAAAAAAAGAAATTACAAGAAACCGCCACGTCTGAGCTGTGCATCGGTAGCATTGTTAAGCCACTCCTCGCACTTTTCTACGACGCCCGTACAAGCGTCCGGCGCATCATCGTGAGCGTTATATCCTTCCTTTCTGTAGGATTTCATATCATGGGCGAACTCTGGCCACAACTGTTCCCAATTAGAAGGGAAGACTAGTTTATTGTTTACCTCGCTGGAGCGAGTGAAGATTCTAATCTGTTTGTTCTTCGATTGCGTGAACGTTACGAACTGGGTGATTCTGTTTCCGTGTTCCCTTGTTATGCGCTCGACATTGCGGGCATAAGAGCGGCCACCGTTGTTACTCTCGACGAAACACACGTCTGTCTGATTGCGCTTAACCATATTGGCTTGCGCTGGTTCCGTGTATTCCATCGGTCGCTTGGTGTATAGAACATCGGTAACATAGTAACCGTCATCGTGCGCATCGAAGCATATAGAGCAAAGGAAGTCGAAACCGGTATCTGCCGAGTCTGTGTAGTTGCCAATCATTCTTGCATACCTTCTGTCCGGCAGCTCATCGTATGTTCTGAAGGCATGGTACATAAGACCTTCCATAGGGGTAGGGTTCTGCATGTACTGTGTCTCGAATACGAACTCGCTGGCATGCTTGATTTTATACAGCTCCTCCAGCGTATGCTTCCACGGCCACAAGGCTCTCTCCTTTCCGTCCTCGTCTGTCTGTATTACCGGAAGGGAAACAACCTTCCACTCATTCGGCTCAATCTCTTGCAGATAACCGCACAAGTCGTGCTCGTGCAACCTCTGCATGACGATAATAATTGGCGTATGACGTGAGTTTACACGGTTACGGATGGTTGTCTCGAAACGTCTGTTGATAGACTCTCTGACGTTATCGGACAAAGCATCGTCCGGTCGTAAAGGGTCATCGATAACTATGGCTCCCGAAAAGTGACCGGGGTTGAACGTAGCCATAAACTTATCCATGTTCTTTATGTCTTCTTCGGTCCAGTCTGGCTGACCTGCACCAAAACCTGTGATCTGACCCAAGGTAGATGTAGCATACTCACCACCACCTGCCGTTGTGCTCCATTTTGATCTTGTGTTATCGTTCTTTCTGATTTTGACATTCGGAAATAGTGTTTGAAAATATGTGGAAGTTATCGTGTCCTTGACAGCCATTGAATTGTCCTGGACGAGACTTCCGGAATAAGATATGTGCAGAAACTTTGAAGCAGGGTTCAGCGCAAGACCATATGCGATAAACATCTGTGAACACAAGAGGGTCTTTCCGTAACGAGGGCTGATGTTGATAATCAGCTTATTCGTCTTTCCCCTTATCACATCCATGAGCGCATCACATATAATCCTGTGATGTTCGCCTACTACATACTCACGTCGAGCAGTATAGGCGAACATCTTAGTAGTGAATTGCAGCAGGGACGATGCCACTAACTGCTTATGAAGAAAACGTTGTTTCTCAAAGTCCATTTATCTTCTGTAATTCTTTAATATCATCCAAGGACAGTTTAGGGAACTTGAAGTCCTCACCATCCTTGCCGGTTACTTCTTGAATATGCTTATCTGCCAATCCGTTGAGCCTTGCAACAATGCTGGAATCAAACTGATGAAGCATGGCGCCATCAATCTGCTGGGCCATCACGACATTCTCAATCTGTGTTATCACCTGCTCAAAGCCTGGTCTCTTAAGATTACCTCTCTTGAAATCCGCCCATTTCTGAACGATGCCACAGAAAGCACAAAATCCGACAAGGGTATAGGCTCTTCTGAAAACCCTTACCTCTTGTCTCATGGAATTTGTGGATTTGCCGCTGCCGCCTGCAATGGAATTGCTACCAGTCTTTTGCTGCCAAGGGTCGTTTTCAACATCATCACAGTAAGCTACAAACTTATCCCATAATTCCTGAGAAGACTTAATCTTGTATGGTCTTCCAACAGGATTGGGGATTCTATGTACGAAAGACTTTACTTTCGGCTGTGATGATTCATCTGTCATGGCTTCTTAACTTTTACTAGTTTACCGCAAGCGGAACAATTATACTCATAATACTCTGAAGGCTTGACCTGGATATTCTCCTCAACGCCCTTCATTTCCTCCTTGAACTTCTGATCCTTCTGGGCTTCGGTTACGACCTTCTTAGCCGTATGGTTAGTCTCAGCCTTTGAAGGTGCGGCCGCAGGCTTCTGTTCTTTTGGCTTAGCGTTGAGTCCAAGCATACCGGCAATGCTCTCATCGAAAGCAAACTGAATGCTGTTAGGATCACCGAGATAGGAGAGCTCCTTGCGAAGCTTCTTCTCGTTCCAAGTGGCAAACTCGGACGTCTTGTCATCAGCGATTCTATACTGCTTAATCTGCTCGTCAGTCAGATAGTCAACACGGATGCAGGGAACCTTATCCATTCCCAATGCCTTAGCAGCCTTATACACACCGTTACCGGTTACAATCACGTTGTTCTTGTCAACGGAAATAGGCTGAGTGATGCCGAAATCCTTGATGGACTGCATGATTGCCTGCACTGCCGTCTCGTCGGTCTTGTGCGAACCGTCATGAGGCACGATACTGTCAATAGGTAACTCAATTACCTTGTCATTAATCTTAATCTCTTCCATACCTGTTAATCCTCAATTTCTATTGTTTCCATATTTCCGCAATATGGGCAAACGACCTTCATATAATGTGAACCGTCCTCGCGCTCTTTGAGAACGAACAAATCCTTGGCAGGGTCTTCCTCCTCATCTGAAGGAGCTTCCTCGCTTTCGCCAGCCTCTTCATTTGATGGAGCCTCGAAGTTCTCCTCTTCCACCTGAGAATAGTCATCTTGGAAGCCACCATACTCTTCTGCCTGCTGGTTGATGCTGTCGAGGGAGAAGTTGAGCATCTGGTTGATATCCTCAAAGAAGAATGCCTGCATATCGGTAGGAACCTCCATGTTGCGCAATTCCTCCAAAAGCTGGTCTTCATCAAAGGAAGATTTCTCTGCCAGCTTGTTATCGAGGATGCGGTACTTCTTTGCCATTTCGTCGTCCATATCCGAGTAAACGACAGGAACGAACTCCATACCCAACTGGTAAGCAGCCACGTATCTTGTGTGACCGGCAATGATTACACCTGCCTTATCAACGAGGATAGGCTTAACGAATCCAAAACGCTTGATACTCTCCTTCGTAGGCTCAACCGCATTCGTGTTGTCACGAGGGTTGTCATAGTAAGGAAAGATTTCACTGAGCTTCACTGACTTTACTTTCATTTCTTATCCTCCTTCTTCTTGGCTGTCTCTCTTGCTACGCGTCTCTCGTCGACAACCTTTTCGATAGCCGCATTATACTTATAATTCTTGAAAATCTTGGCGAAACCGGTTACATACTTAAGCTTTACAAGCTCTTTCTGCTCCAGACCTACCTTTTCGCAAATCTCACGCTCAGACACACCATCTCTGAGCATATTGAAAACGATGTTTACCATTCCATCTACAGAGTGACTTCCACGGGCACGGTTGTGTCTTACGGTTGAAGCCATACGCTGGTCGATGTCCTTGTCTAGGACCACAATCGGCAGCTTTCCGCCACATCGCTCATTGATGTCCGCAAACTTGCGAATAACGAGGTTTCTGTGGAAACCGTCGATGATTACATACTTCTGCAGCTTCTCGTCCCAAATGGTAACGATAGGCATAGTGTAACCGTCTTCCCTCACGGATGTATAGAGAAGACGCATTTCCTTATCTGCCACATGGTTAGGGTTGTAGTTGTTGGCTACAACCATATCCTTGTCAACCCAAAGCACGCAATCTACAGGGTTGACTTTCTCCGGAGATAAGGAACTGATATACTTTCTGAGGTCGTTCAAAAACTGCACCTTATCCTTGGCAGCATCAAACTCCTTCTTGATGTTCTCTTGAAGATTCATATTCCTTATTAGCTTTTTCTATTTTAACATAATTGTCGCTCAAATACTGACGCAAAGAACGCTCTACGCTCTGAATGCGCTTCATTCCGAAATCTTCCGCAATGACGCAGACAGCGCTGGTATAACCAATCTGATGTATTACGTAATCAATGCACTCCTGGCAATGACCGGCTTTAGCTACATTTCTCTTCTTGGCGGAACGGTAGCCTTTCTTAATAGTCTCTGCATTCTTCTTTTCTTCACAAAGATTATCTGCAAGATAGTCAACATATTCGTCCCAATCCTTGAAATAAGGTGGCAAGTTGTAGCAGTATGTTGCCACTTCGTTAAATACGTGTACAGACGTGTTGACGTTTGCTACTCTTCGCACCAGCTTGTCATAGAACCATGGATCAACCTCCTTGATGAAACCTAAGTCGTGGATAGCCTGCTCATGGATGAGGGAACTTACTCGACACGCTCTGAGTGGCTTTTGTGCAGCAAACTGATAGTTATAGAGCTTACAGTACGGAAGCTTGTTGCTGAAGATGTAATACCATACATCATAAACCTTCCAATCCCAAATAGGGTAGAGTACCAGACTTCTCGGTGTGCCGTCTTTATAATATCCGCCACCACCTCCCCATGTAATACCTGGAAGGCACTCGCCTCTAGTAAGACCCGACAATCGTGCCGGCGACTCCTCAATACGGACACCGCCCAAAGTTAGGTAGTCTTTCCCGAAGAGCATTCTGTGTACCTGGTCGAGGGTCTTGGAGAAATACTGATTGTGAGGGATTTCCAAATCGCCATAAGAATCTGGCTCCTTCTCACGAATCCACTCTTCTCCTGGTCCCCATACATTGAACCATTTTCCCCTTGAGGCATTCCATTCCTGGAAGTATGACTGAATCCAATACGGCTCAACCCACGGTAAGTGCATGATGTATCGTACATACTCGATAGTCATTGGAGTCTCTGCCTCTTGGTCTAGGAAGAGGACGGGAATCTTTTCAATTCCCATCTCCTTCATAACCTCGTGCGCAAGGTTGAGAACCACGGTAGAGTCCTTTCCTCCCGACATCGTCACGACAATCTTACGCTTACCATAAAACTCCCGAAAGATATATCTAAATCTTTCAAGAGCTGCCTCATAAACGTTTTTGTCACTGTAAAATATCATTTCTTATTTCTATTGTTTAATAATACCTTGTCGCTGGAATTACTGAAATGGGTGTCAAGGTAATCCTTAAGCCTGCCCATCATTTCATTGTTGTTGTGGCCGCGAGCGGCATTGTGCATGATTGTTGCATATCTCAACTTCTCTTCGTCAAAATCAACAAAGCATACAGGAACCATCTCATACCCGATGACGCAGGCGGCACGGTATCTGTTCTCTCCGTCCACAATCTGCATCGTCGAGCGGTTGACAACGATAGGCTGAGTAAATCCGAAATAGAGCAACGATTTGATGAGAAGGTCAAAACTGTCTGCATCATGCGTATTAGGGTTATAGTCATTCGGATAAATGTCATCAACCTTGACGTATTCAATATGCAGCGGCTTCACCTGCTCAACCTCGATATTGTCCTTTGCCAATTTCAAGGCTAGATTTTCCTTAGAGTTTTTTGTATTCATCGAGAAATTCCTTGTTTACGATTTCCTTAACCCAATCCTTGCTTGACTTAGCCAAATAAGGATTCTTGAACTCACTCTCCCAATCTACAGACTCTACATCAAACTGGTTGTCGTAGGTCTTGCTGTTTCGAGGAATGCCACCTACGGCGCCTGGATTGTTGAATGTGCTTCTGTATGCACCGAAATGCTGAACCAGACCGGGAACGATAGCGTAAAGGTCGATACCCTTTGCCTGAAGGTATGCCTTAAGGCGCGAATCATCATAACGTGTCTGATCATCCGTCATCTTGTTTGATGTTTCAACAAAGTCCTTGGCTAGGTCATTTGGATATACGCTAGCCTGCAGCCAGAAGTTGGTCTTTGTAGAAATAACGTGCTTACCCTTTGCGTAACAATCAGTATAGTCACCATTTGTTGGATTGTAGAAACTGATAACGTTGTTTTCGGGAGCAAAAGAGAGAATATGTAAAATCTTGGCAAGAATGTTGCGGTCAAAGGTAATGTCATCGTGAATAACCATGCGATGAGTTCCTTCCGCTACCTCTTGCGTCAACGCTTGGGAATAATTGTCCCAAAGACCCTTACCACGGTCCATAGAGATACTGACAGGAATACCATAAGGCTTCGTGCTGGTCTCTATCAACTTCTTAAGGTATTTGCCCTCACGTTCTCGCTTCGGAACATTGAGGATGATAATCTGAGAGAGTTTAATCATATGCGTAATTATTTAGTTACTGTCCATTCTCCACCTCGCTTGGCAACCTTGCTTATGGCTACTGCCAAACGATTTCTGTTCATATCGCTACCATAGAAAACCTTACCTGCGGCATAGGCTGCTTGGGCAACAAGTCCTTGACCCATGAAGAAGTCTGTGATAGAGCTGAACGGAACATCCTTACAAATCTTGAACACCGCATCCCATTCATCCATACCCTGGAGTCCCCAGTCTTCTGCCTGCTTGGTGCCTTGGATAATCCAGCACTTGCAATCTGGCTTATGATAATAGGTGTTCTCGTAGATTTTTACATGAGGGAACAACGATTCTACCATAGGAACCAACTGCTTCTTATTTCTGTAGAAGCACTCGACGAATAGTCTGTCCGGATTAATCTGCTCGATGCACCTCTTAATGTGGGCAACGAACTCGTCAAAATTATCAACCGGGCATTGCTTCTCCGCCTTAGTATAATACGCTTTGAGGACACCTTTACTTCCTGCCGGGTCGATGAATACGCAATCGGCATTCTTTGAAAACTCAGGAAGCCCCAAAGTAATATCGGCAATGGTAATCTTGCTACCATTGCCTAAACTGTAAATCTCGCCTTCCGTGATGGGGTATTTATCAATACTGCCATCATAACGCAAACCTTTCTGTGATGTCATACGCAATTTACTATTAAATAATTGTGATACTCTGATACGTTTTCTTCACCAAAAAGACTGCACAAGACCTTCTTTGAATAGAAGAAATGTCTGAACTCTACATCACACTTCTCGTAAGTGACCGGATGATACTTCTCCTTGTAGAACATCAAAAACTTGCGAGCCTTGCACTGCGATATTGCCAGGATGGCATACCGGGAAAGATAAGATGGGGAACCAAACAATGCTACGATATTGTCGAAATTCTTGCAATCCAAGTTCTTCCCATCGAAAGGCTCACATACGACCCTATCCTTATAGGCAGGGTATTTGTTAGTGAACTGTTCCAACATTCCTTTACTAGGGTCAACGCCCAAGTATTCCTGTGGGTCGATTTCTGCAATCTCTGTAAGCAAGCCAGTACCACATCCAATGTCTAGAATTGAACCGCTGAGAGGTGGGAGCATTTGCCCCACCTCACGGTTCTCAACGAGACTCGTTTCATCACGAAACAAAGTGTCGTACTTACTTGCTATTTTATCATACTGGGAATAATTCATTTTCTACTGTTGCCTGTTGCCAGGTGATCTTTTTACTTGAAATGGTTACGAAATTCTTGTGATTGTATATGTTACAATTCGGGAACATCGATTTTAGCTGCATTCTGTCGTAGGTGAAATGATGCATTTCCTCGAACTCTGTAGGGGTGTAGTCATCCTTGTAGAACATAAGGCAATAATCCAGACCACTCTCGCCCAGCTTGCGAAGATACTGAGGCATGAAGTAGGAAGCCGTACCGAAAAGGGCTACCACAACGCTGTCTGCTGACATCCATTTCTTTATCGCCTCCTCAAACGAAATTGTGGAACATCTGCGGAAGAACCCTGTCGTCTTCTCCCTGAACTGCTTGATAGCCTTCTTGCTTGGATCAACACCATAATACATTTCCGGCTTTATCTTGGTATAGGCTACGAAATCTCCGTTTCCGATGCCAGCCTCGAAAAACTTCCTGTCCTTGAACGTGAACATGATTGACTTTGCCATCACGTCCATTTCCTGGTTCGAATAGATTCGCGGTACCGGCCACTCAAGGAAGTCGAACTCGTTGAAAACCTTCTGTCTGTTCAGAATCCAAGTAGTCTCGAATGGATCGCCCATCGTCCAATACTTGTAACCGTCAATGTAAAGGTACGGGAAATTATACTTTCCCCATCTTTCATGGACTCCATTGTCTCGCTGTGCGCTGACGAAGTAATAGAACTCGTCGTTTGTCAATGCGCACTTGTCTCTGTGAATGTACTCATGAGGAACGTCTATCATCGAAGTAGCCCATTGCCACTTACAACGCTTGATGAACTCTCTGAGCTTACTGTAATCGTATTCCATCGCTGCAAATTTAATAAAATATTTAATGATTAAATACTAAAAATCCGAAATTAACTATATTTTAACATAAAATCGTGCATATATGCGTCTTGAATAGTCAAAAATGCCGCAAAATAGGCTCTTTTCATACGCAAAGATACGAAAAAATTCCGATATATGCAAATATATCAAACGGAAAATTTAGCCAAAAATACTAAAAATTACGCCGTTCTGCTTGCTCTGTTCGGAAGCCTAGATTCTATCTGCCACAGATTGTCTTTGATAAGCTTCAGAATGGCATCGTGAAAAGCGGAATTGATGTTTCCGTGGCCCTGGCATTGAACAACGGTAACATCGGCTAAGTTTACCTCGATTGTCTCCATACGCTGACCGTTTACCTTGGCAGAAAGTATGAGGCAGTTCGGCTTTCTATTCACATCGTAATAGCCGTTTCTGAATACGCAGTGCCTCATTTCCTTGCCCTCTTCAAAGAACTCCTGGACGGACTTAAGAACCTGTATGTCTATGGCGCCATCCTTTATGTCAATGTCAAAGAACTGCTTTCTTCTGTCAACATAAACATTAGCCATTGCTTCTGCCTTTTTCTTATTCTCCTCTTCGGCTTTAGCTGCTTGCTCCAGGTATCTGAGTTGCATTTTCTCTTCAGCAATCAAACGCAGCTTAGTCATTCTGTCCTCCATTTTCTTTTTCTTGTTGTCTGCTGACTTTAGCCACTTGTCGTGTGCCTCGCGAAGATTCTCCGGACAAACTATAGAAGGGTTACGTACATCCTTCTTGAGATACGTGATGCTGTCGAGCATATCCCACCACAAGCTATCGTAAATATAAGAAGCCTTTCCGTGTCTGACAGCAATCTTGACGGCTGACATTCTTTCTCTATCGAAGACAGCTTCGTGATACTTGCACGTTCTCCACATATCAACATCACGTCTCATGAGCGTTTCATTGTACGGGTTAGCATTGACGGAACGGAAGATTTCGTCACACGGAATCTTTTTCTTGAAGTCTCTGAGAGCGTACTTATACTTGTCTTGGACTGAAGCGTAATATACTCCATCGAACCCGATATCGCGAGGGTCGCCCAAACCGCTCCATAAAGTATGCGTTCTTACTTCCAGCTTTCCAAAAGCAGAAAAAGCATCTACAATATATCCGCTAGTTCTCTGCTTGGCAAGAAAAACATATTCCCCATCTTTCAACCATTGCTGCATACACTCCTTGAAGTAAATCTTCTCCTTAACCATCTTGTGAAAGCGGTACTTCACTCTTACCTGGAAGTATCTGAGGACCTGCCATCCCTTGAATGTGCATACTAGATAGAAACACCCTCTTGAAAATCTGTCACCATACTTGTAGGCATCATCTTCAGAGATGCAAGTCTTGATGGCCCACTCACGTTGCTTGTCTGATAACTCCGGTATTCTATCTGAGAGTTTTACAACTTCACGTTCTGTCTTATTTCTTGGCTTCATAACTCACATATTTAAAAATCAAACAAACTCAACTGCCCAATCTCTGCATCCTTCTTTCTCTGAGCCTCGGCTTTCTTCTTCAAGCGTTCCTTCTCTGCGGACTCCTTCTTTTTGAGCTCCATGATCTTGGCTTGCTTGAACTCCTCCTCAGCCTTCTTCTCCAGATTCTCCTTGGTCTGGTCTGAGAGATTTGTAACAATAGTGCAATTCTGATTCTTAGTGAATGAGACTTCTTCTTCATTATAATAATGAACTGCCATTCCGTAAATCTCATCATCGTCAAAGCCATTCCTTCCGGATTTCTTGACCTCTGAGATAATAAAGTCGCAGCAATCATCGATGTTCTTGCCCGGCTTGGCATAATCCTTCGCAAAAAGCTCGTCCTCTGCTGCACGCTTGTCAAGATATGCCTTGATTACCTTCTTGAATGTTTCTGTTCCTTTCATAACCTTTCCATTTTTTGAAACCGATAGGCTTGTTTCTGAATCCCTTACGGAATGCTTCTCTCATAGAGATGCAAATGAAATCTACGCTGCATTGTGCCAAGCCCGTACAAAACGCACAATCCTCGCAGTCATCCATTGGTTCCGCCACGTACACGATGCCGTTAATGACTATCGCCGCTTTCTCCTTGAAGACTGCCATTTCTTTTTACCAGCAAAGCCTTTGACCTGCTTAATCTTCTAGCTAAATCAAGTTCTCTGGCTCGAGTTGCTTTTTCGTCAATCAGATTAGCTGCTTTTTCTAGAACGTTAAGCAGTTCTCTGTACTCAGTCTTCGTTGTCTTCACTTCCATAAGCTTCCTGTGCTGTTATGATTCTACAACCAGTGAAATCGTCAGCAGAAAGGACAATCTCACCATTATTAACCTTTTCTCTAATCATAGAGCAAGCATCCGTGTTTGTATCTGCCTCTACGGTTATTGTCTTGCTCAAAGTTTCTTGAATGCAAACATCATATTTCATATTATGTTACCTCCCATGTTTCTATGTTAAATTCGTAACTTTTCCCACTACACTGACTTTGTCCAATGTTGCGCAAATCTCTAAGTTGCTCTTCCGAAGCTCCATTGGCCTCTGCTGTTGCGTAGCATTTCTGGAGGCTGCCAGCTACTCTAAGCAATTCGCCGCTTCCCTTTGTATGCCAGGCATCTTCTTTATAAATCAGATATACCTTCATAATTAAATCTCTTTAAAATGAACACTAGTTTTATCTTCTCGTTCATCAGCAGTACAAGCTAGGTTTGCACAAGTAACTTCTTGATCGTGAAGTGGAACATTCGGTACGCAAACTAAACAATTAACACAATCTCCACGTTCCGCTACCACACAGGTTCTCCCATTTATACTAAGCTTCTGCCCGATAGGATAGTATGCTTGTACTGCCAAACTGCTTACAACGTTAATATTGTCTTCATTACCCATACCTATTTTTCTATATTGTTTAAGTAACGATAATACAACTCGCAATGCTCACAATCTGAATTACAGTCAAGATTGTTTGCACACGACATAACAAAATCACTTCTTTTCATAAGCGCCAAGTAATAATTTATACAAGTCCAAAATCATCTTCTTACAGTACTCCATATCCTCAACAACATCCTTTATGTGGTATGGGGCACCATTCTTTCCGTGTCCGTCGCTATCTAACCAAATATAGGTCTCATAATCGACGTCAAAATTGTCATGATACTCTTTTATGTGTTCAAGCAATTCTTCCGCACTTTCAAATGGTCCGGTTGATATTGAGAAGTCTTGACCTGCAGGTGAATATTTAGAAAAGAGTAATCCTTTCCCATTCGTGTATTCCTCTTCGGTGACAGTCCAGAAATCAGACTCTGCTATTTTTATTAATTCTTCTATTTCCATACTTATTAAATTTTAAAGGTCGGGTGCCGTCTTTCCGAGCTGCCAACAAAATAAAGAACATTATTACTGTTGTTATATAATCAATCCCCGACCTATTAGTGATAATACTACTTGTTTTTACATAAATCACCTCCAATCTTATTAAGTTTAACTTCCATATCCTGTAAATCTGCCTACGGCGGAACTTCTTGTCTCGTTGCACACCGATCCTGGCTTAAGATAGTACTTGTAATGCGTGCTTCTCTCCAACCTCTCACTCCAGCAGAAACCGAAAGCCTCGAACTCCTTGCCGCACCATTCATGACCGTAGTAGTATTCGCTGGCATGCACCTTCTGTTCCTTGCTGAGCTGCAAGAATAGTGCGCGACTCTTGCTAAGTTCCGTTGGGTTCTCCTTGAACTCCTTCTCGATTTGCTTACGCTTCTCGGTATATTCAGCTAATTTCTGCTGATACTCATCCTCGCTGTCGCAAAGATAATAATCTGTCTCAGTCCAACGGCTATCCCAATAGGAATTGGAAGACTGATGTATATGATAAATATTCTTCATAATTGCATATTTAAGAAAGGTAGGCTGCCGTCTTTCCGGCTGCCAGATAAGAATAAGATATCTAACTGGTGGGTGTCCTTAATACCCGTTGAGTTAAACCTTACTTTTGCCTACCTTTATAATAAGTATATAAATCCATCATACTATTATAGAACCACTGCCACGCAACAATTTCTTTCTGCTCCTTAGTAATATTTAGGGCATCGGTAATCAGCTTTCTGCGCCAGTTGATCAACCTGTCGCAAGACTGGGTGATTCTCGCAATCATAACATGGGCGACATTCTCCATCATTACCGCCTCGCCATTTACCATCTTTAGGGCATACTTTTCTGCAGAATCGTGCCAAAGATTGTAGGCAACTGAATCATTGTTGAGCATCAGATAGAGTTCTTCCATATCAGCAGTTCTCTTGTACTGAACCATTTCCTTTACACCCATAGCTATCTCCTTTCCAATGTTAAGCCTATCACGTATGGAAGTGTATGCTGTGGCATTTCTTCCAAATTGATGCAGTTGAATCTACAGATACGTTTCATGGAAGCCTCTTCCTTGTTGATTACCTTGTTAATCAGCTTAGGACTAATCTGCTCGGTCAACTCAATATTGAAGTAAGAGCAGTTTTCATCCATTGATACTCTCGTAGCAATAGCAACCAGCCCGAAGTCCGGACTGAAGAACAGATACTTGCTGCCCGTAAAGATGGCATCTATTCTGTTCTTTGCATTTCCTGTCACTCTTATGATATTCATAACTATTGTTCCATTAAATGTTTGACAAGTTCTTCTTTTGAAGAGAATATATCTCCAATCCTTTTACTTACATAGTTTCTGTCTATCTCTAGGACAACATAATTATTATTTAATGCTGCCTTGAGACATCTTTCTATACGGTCGCGCTCACTGAAAGAATAATAATTTCGATAGCTTGTAGGACACAAATTTATACTCACTATATTGTATATTCTCTCTCCGATATCTCTAGAATGATAATCGACATACAGCTTTTTGTCATCTTCATAGTCTGAAAGAGATATAAGGACGATTCTACCCGAAACAATTTTGTTATCCATCATTATGAAGACCTTCTGTCCGACAGCATATTTGCTCTGGAATGTCGTTGGCAAATCAGAAAAGACTCGTCCACAATCCAGATGGAAGACTGCATACAAAACGGTTCCATTATTGAAAGCTTCCAGGATTCGCTCTATCTTCTCGTTTTCTGTCGGCTCTCGTTCAGTGACGTTTCCATCGTCATCCATAACCTCTATGTCATCTTCCAACGATGTATCTTCATCATCGCTCCAAATAGAAAAAATCTCTTTAAGAGCATTGTATTTCATTATTTCAGAAATACTGTTGATCTTGATACCTACATATCCGTTTCCGAAATTCTTTGTATTCATATTAACCCTCCAGACTATTAATGTATTCCTTACGTGCCTTTACAAAAAGCTTCTTCTTTCTGTCATCTGAAAGAAACTCCTTAACGGTATATCCCAAAGCGATGATACCATTTTCGAACTCAAGTGTAAGGCCACACTCATGATTGCCAAATTCATATTTCAAGGCATCCACCAAATTATCATCGCTGCTCAGAAACTCCTCAGATTCCTTGGCGGAACGTTCACCAAATTCTATGAACAGATGGTAGTCCTTTTTGAGGCAATAAGCACCGGCACCGATTGAACGTATCTTTTCCAGGTCTTCCTTACTTGTGGTAAGACCCCATTCAGTCATCATTTCCTTAAACTGCTTGTCTCCAAATGCAGCCCTCATTGGCAGCTTGTCGAACTCGCCCTGCTGTTGTTTCTTGAACTCGTAATATGTCATACCTTGCCCTCCGTCATCAGTAGTTTGTACTCTTCCTCGCTATCTCCAACGTGACCATACAAAAGACCATCATTCGTATTCTTCCAATACTCGTGAGGAACAGAGCATGGTGTCAAGCTGGCAAGAACCACGATGTAACCTAACGACTTGATAAGATTGAAATTTGAATTTCTCATAATTATTCCCTTTCTATTTTTTAAGATTAAAATTGTATAATAGTGCCAAATGGCTATCATCTAACTCTCTCCAATCATCAACCGTGTCAAGATAAGCCTTGACTTTTGAAAGCGTAATTGGAACTGACGGATAAACAGAACAGAATCTTCGAAGCATGTACTCAGAAAGTGTCTCCATAACTAATCCTCCTGGTCTAATTTATTGTACTCGTTATATTTAGTTTCTACATTATGCAAGAAACTTTTCATTTCAGACTGCAGCTTGTCTTGAAGGTCTTTGTTAGACAGGAATGAGCCTAGAGCAATATAATACATAGCTTTGCAGTTTGCGCTGTCTATATCAATACTGGATGCTGCGTCTATTTCTGTTGTGAACTCAACGTTCCCCTTGAAACCACACTTGCATTCATTATATACAACTGTCAACTCTCTGTTCTCATCGCAAGCTAAAGCAAACTTAACTTTTACCTGATTGCGAGAATCTTGAACGTTCACAAACTTCCATCCTGGGCATGCAGAAATAATGTTTTCTGCATGTTCGCCAAACTGCTTAAACAAGTTCTTAACCTCATTTTCAATTTCGTTCTTTCTTAACTCATTAGAAGTATTCATAATCTTTATAATTTTAATTGGTTCAACTTGTAAGGTAGGCTCTGAATAGTCAAAAGTACTACCTTTTATCTATATGCAAAGGTACGAAAATTTTTCTGATATATGCAAATTTACCAACGACTTTTTTAGTTAAAAATACTAAATTTTAATACTTTGCAACTGTCTGATTATCAGAATGGTGCATCTGTTTCTTCTGGCTTCTCGAAAGGAACCTGCACTTCCTCGTTGATTAAGTTTGTCTTGAAAAAGTTTGTCGTATTCTTGTTGAATCCCATAAAGAATTTGAATGTTCCGATGTTACGTCCCTTGGCAACGTCTATCATAGCCGTTCCGTCAGTAGGGTAGTCATCCTTATTGTCGAATGGGGCAGGGTACGCTCTGTTGTAATACTCTGCTCGATAGACTAGGATGACAACATCGGCAGCTTCTCCTATCTGTCCGCTATCACGCAGTCTGTTCAAGTTCGGCTCGGGACAGTTGCTATCTCTAGACAACTGACTTAGAGCGATGATCCATATGTTCAGCTCCTTGGCGAGGTTCTTGAATCTTCGTGCGGCATCACCCATAGCCTGCTCTCTACTGAAACTCGTACTCCTGGAGTTTACGTTGAGAATCTGCAAGTAATCAACTACGGCTCCGTCTATGTCCTTCTGCATCTTAAGCATTCGGATGGAAAGAAGGATAGAATCTATATTTGACGTGCTCTTGTCATCAAAGAATAAATTCTCACCGGGCAACTTTCCTCTAGCATCATCAATCATCCTTATCTCACTTGGCGCCAGACTGCCCGAATAAAGGATGTTGTTGGCCGGAATGTTCGTCTTGGCGGAAAGCAGGCGTGCCGTAAGCTGCTCCTTCGTCATTTCCATAGAATAGAAAGCAACCTTTGCTCCGTTTTCGATGGCGTGTCTTGTCATACAAAGCGCAAGACTCGTCTTTCCCTGAGAAGTTTCGCCGGCTACGATAATCAAGTCAGACTTCTGCAGACCTCCTTTTTCATCGAATCGCTCCATACCGGTCTTGGTTCCTGTCGTAACACCTCCAACGGTGGCGTTCTTAACCATTATCTCGTTTAGGCTGTTCATGGCATCATTGAGCGTGAACACTCCATCCGCCTTCTCGAATACTCCTCCGATACTCTCTATAGCCTCTTGGTGTGCGTCTGCGGTAAGTACCTCTTCTGACAGTCCCACCTTGGAAAGCTGCTGGCCTACTACCCATAGCTTTCTTCGCCTGCCAAGGTCTTGCAATCTGATGGCATGATACTCTATATGAGCTGACGAAGCAATCTGTGCCGAAATGTTCATCAGGTCCAACGAAGTCACGTTCGACTTCTGCTTGCCAAGTTCGGATGATACGGATATGATATCTATCGGCATGCCGTGCTTGCCCATATTGTCAACGGCTTTCCAAATGTCACGGCATATAGGGTCATAGAAACAGTCTTCATCTAGATACTGACTGACTACGGTATAAGCCGTAGGGTCAATGAGAAGACTTCCGATAACATACTGCTCAGCCTTAGGGTCATTCACTAATGGCTGATTCTGATACGGTGATTGTGCTAAACTCATCTGAACGATTCCTCCTCAAAACTTAAAATGTCAAACATTTCGTGCATTCTATCTACGATTCTTGAATCATCGTACTTCTGTCCTATGTCAACGGCCGTTAGGTTTGAGCTGATAATCGTGGGCAGCATCTGCTCATAGCGATAGTCCAACAACTCGTCAAACGGCTTGTAGTGCATTCCGTAAGCGACAATCTCCGTTGGCTCGGCACCCAAATCGTCAATCAAGAGAAACTTGGCGTTCTTGATTGCTCTGAACTCGTTTCTGTCTTCGTAAATCATGTAAGCCATGTCTCTAGCCTTGATGAAACGCGGATATTTGTCACCCTCGCAATAGCTAATCTTGTTTGAGTCCACAAGATAAACTAGCAAATCTCGAATAGCCTTTAGCATCGTAGTCTTGCCGTTTCCAATGCTGCCGGGCATAAACAGCCCGTAAAAGTTGGTCTCTGTAGTAAGAAAATCCCCGACTTTCGATATTGCTTCCTTTAGCTCGTCTGTGAAGACGAACGTTCTTTTTCTTTTCTCTACCTCTCGTTTGTAGGCATAGTAAAGAAAGTTCTTGGCCTCTCTATTTCCCAACGGCAACTCCAAACCCCGACCGATACGCTGATGTGTCTTTGTGGTCTGGAGCTTTCCATCCTGTCTTTGTGTTGTTTCCATTGTCTGTTACGTTTTGTCTATGATTTTTCATTTCTGATACTATCTCGTTGTATTGAGAATCAATTTTGTTAACCGAAAAATTGTTCATTATCCAAGTCTTGTCGATACGACGCAGAAACTCTTCCAATGCCTTAAGCAAGCTCTCTTCATCTATCGGAAGCGGCACTGTTTTGTGACTTCTAGCAAAAGAAATCTTCTTTAGGATAGAGTTCATAGCCTTTGCATCCTTGGGTTGCCAATAATAGGCGGAGTCATAGAGTTCTTGGTAATACTTCTCGAATATTTGCCGTCCCTTGTGGCAGATGGTAAACTCTTTCGGTTTCGATTTCCTCATGCGCGCGCTAGAAGGAGAAGATAATTTTATATTATCTTCCCGTTCCGTAGGAACGGAATATATATTCTTTGAAGGGTTTGGGGAACTTTCTTTGGACTCTGGCATTTGCTTAGCATTTGCTAGAGATTCGCTAGCATTTGCTAGAATATCTGTAGCATTTGCTAGAGATTCGCTAGCATTTGCTTGGCATTTGCTAGAAGATTCCTTAGCATTTGCTACGAAATTTCTAGCCTTTGCTGCACCTCCGGCACGACCGGCTCTAGCTCTAGCTTCGCTGACTTTTCTTGCCTGCTCGATAGTGTCCGAAAGTTCCTTAGAATAGAAATACTCTTCCTCAACCTCAAATAAATCAAAATCCTCAACTACAGATTGCACCACGGAAACATCAACACGCATCTCATAAGCTATCATAGAATAATCCTTTGACAGCTTATGATCCTCGTCTTCCTCCAATAGTTGCATAAGAGCAACGTAGATGCCGTAGGCAGCTATGCCGTGCTTCACCCTTGCTCTCATTACTTCTGGAGAATCACTATTTCTGATGCAATTATATTTCATAATCTTATTGGTTCAAGTCCTCGTTCTTAATAAAGCATATCTTACCTCGCTTTATACTATTTGCCAGGGAGTCAACTTCTGTCTGTAACTTACTGTAAACAGCACTTTGCTGCTTAGAGATAAAATTGTGGATAGAAGGGCTAATCTTTAAAGCTATAGAAGCCATCCCCTCCAAAATCTTAAACTCACGATACAACACACCTGCCGACTTGAACTGTTTGTCCAAGCCTACCAAGAACGTTCTGTAGTCCTTGATTCCTTCAAAATCTCTGAGAAATTCCGTCTCTTCCATATTGTATAATATTTTAATTGTTACTATTATTTCCTCTTTAATGCAAAATTACGAAATCATTCTGATATATGCAAAAGAATTAAGTTAAATATTCAAAAATACCAAAATATATTTGAATATATATTTGGCTATCTCGATATTTTTTAGTACCTTTGCAACAAGTTTTTTCCATAGCGTCTGTTAAAAAAGAATGCTATAGGATTCCTCTTTAGCCTGCTGGTGAGCGGGCTTTTTTTATGGGATTTATTTGGCAATTTGAAAATAATTCATTACCTTTGCAAACAAATCCCTTTAAAGTATAATCTTTATAGGATTTTAATTGGTTCAAGTCCTCGGTGTTGTGAAACACTGGGGACTTATATTTTTTACAGATTAACGGTGATACCTTTCTCATAACTCAGTCTCTTTACTTCATTAGTATAATACTTAATCATTTTCTCCAACTCATCGTCATCCCATTTCTTGATGGAGTGAGCACGCTCTCGTAGGGTAGAAAATCGGGAAACACCAATCTTCTTTATCAGATTCTCCTGGTAGTATATAAGATGGTCTGACTTCACTCTGTTGCACCCGATACATTCTGCATTACAGTTGTCTTCGTCGAATCGGGTGGCCATGTTGGAACGTCCGAAGAAATGACCGCAATCAAGCTCTCTGTACGGCTTTATCTTTCCGCAGCTGATACATTGTCCCATACCGCTTGGCATGCAGTCTCTCAGACGAATATACAATGCAAACACCTTGTCTAGTCTCTTGACTAAATCCGGCTTACTCTTCTTTCTCTTTTTGGGAGCAGAAGGAGATTTCTTCTTTTTATTATAAAATGGAAACATTTCTTTTGAATTTACATACAACATATTTATCCGTCATTTTCACAAAATCAATACATAAACGGCAAGCTAAACTTCCTACATAAATTGGGTCTTGTGTAAATACTCCCTTCATGCAATGCGGACAGAGAGTTAAATACTCAGTTCCTAATGCGGAATCTCTTTGATCATATTCAATAATCTCATTTAAAACGCTCATCTTAGTACAACATTAGTTAATTGTGTTCCTCTGGAATACACCGCCCATTTCGTGGTTCCTGGAGGTCTGCTAATAAAGAGGTCTGCGACATTTCCGAACCGACTATAATTGCCCGACAAGTCAACTATCCACCCATCCTTGCCTTCAAAAGGTCTGATAGCGCGACCTACCATCTGGTAGTAGAGCCCGAGAGATTTCGTCGGGCGTGCCAAGACAACGGTGTCTAGAGCAGGATAGTCAAATCCCGTAGTCAGTACACCAACGTTGGCAACAACCTTTATTTCTCTCCTCTTAAATCCTTCGAGAATGGCTTCACGCTCCTTTTTAGGCGTTTCTCCTGTCACGATAGCGGCATTGATCCTGAGTGATTGAAGCTTATCAACCAACTGCCTGGCCTCCTTTGTGAAAGCAGTAAATACAAGTACCCCCTTTCTAGGTATGCCGCTTTTAGGCTGCAGAACCTTGACTACTGTATTTGATAACTTATCATAGAATCCACAACGCTCGTACTCTGCTAGGAGACTTCTTTCATCATAATCTGCACCGGTGAAATTGCTTCTGACTCTTCTTAAATCCAATTCTGTCAAATCATAATAATGCAAGTCTGCAAGATAACCTTTGGAAAGCAGCTCTCCAATCTGACAACAATAGATGACCTTTGAAAATATTCTAGGTCTGACTCTCGTGAGGAACTTCAAGATGGAACCTCCTTCGGCACGATCAAGACGGTATGGTGTGGCTGTTAACCCAACAACCTGTCTGTTCTTCGCTTCTATGAACTGCTTGTATTGCCCTGACTTCGAGTTTACATAATGACATTCGTCAATTATGATGTTCTTGAAACAATCGAAGTCTGACATATGGTTCATCACGCTTCCGATGGTGGCAAAGGTTATTCTGTTTATATCCTTACATCCTACAGAGGCACTATAGCAACCGCAATCGAAGATACCATAGCTTTGCAGCTTGGCAAAGTTCTGCTGAAGAATTTCCTTACTGGGCTGAAAGACTAACAGCGGTCCTTCCAGACGAGAGGCAATATCTGCTATCACCAAACTCTTTCCTGCACCCGTAGGCAGGATAACCAATCCGTTCTTGTCAGCCTTGCTAGTGAACAGCCTTACGGCTGCATCACTAGCTTGCTTTTGATAATTTCTAAGCGTGTACTTCATTACTCGCCGAATGGTAATTCATCATCGTCATCATCTGAAGACTGCTCTGACTGAGCCTCTTCTTTTGGCTGCTCCTCTTCCGGGAACTCCAATCCGAAGACCTCCTTCATACTCTCGCGATTCTTGACCTCGTTAGCCCAAATCTCAGAACGGTCTGGGATAGCATAAGCCTTTGCGAGCAGGAACTTCTCAGAATTTACATCCCAGTTATATACGAGATAATAACCTGCCAATGCAATACAGAACACGTCCTTTGACTTAAGACGCATATCAACAGTTCCCTGACGCACCTCAGCGGCATATTTGGCAACATCCATAAGGACAGAAGCATAAGCCTCTTCTGCGTCCTTCTTCATCTTCTTGGCTTTTTCCAAAGCCTCCTCCAATTCCAGCTTGCGAGCTGGCACCACGTTCTCTTCGAGTGTGCAATACTCCTCTCTGATGTTCTTCTTCTCGAAATCATCAAGGAAACGTGTAACCAACTCATTGTCAGGGAAGGTCGCCGTGAAGTGCTTTCCGACAAACTTAAGGATGTCTGCCTTATTCTTCAAAGGCTTCTCTCCGCAAAGGTTTTCCTTACTCAAAGCAAGGAAGTCTAACTCCAAAGGAAAAATGTCCTTAACACCATCCTCTAATACAAACTCAATGTTTGCTGGAACATAATTTTTCAAATCTGATTTCATAATTATAAATACTTTTCATATAATGCTATCTGTTTCTGAGCTTCAAGCAAGGCTGCTTCTTCATTAGGTTCGGGTATATACAACCCTGCAACCATACTTGAATAGTTCCGAAACTTCTCGATAGCGTCTGTTAATTCTTTTGTGTCAAGGTCAGCCGTACTTCTCCAATAGGTTACAGGCTGTCCTCTTCTGTTTGTTCTCTGCTTCGCAAAGATTTCTCTGTTTACTATCTGCTTGAAAATGTTATACTTCACATATTCTTCATCGTAGCCGAACTCTGATGCGAAATACTGAAGGCAAACGTGCAGATAGCTGTTTTGGGCAAGGGAACGTGGACGGTGCTTTTTCTTCACCTCCACGATAAAACCCTTTCCGCTTTTCAAGGCATCCATGTAAAGACCATTGCAATAGTCCTTATAGTCTGCCCTGTCCTTGTCATTGTTGAGATTGAAAATCATAACTAGAATGGCAAGTCATCATCTTTGCCCGGCTGCGGTGCCGGTGACTGAGCACCTTGCGGCTGCGGTGGTGGAGGTGCTTGCTGCTGCGTCTGGCTACCTCTCTGATACTTCTCTATCTTGTAACCCGAAATGGTATTGAAATACTTTACCGGGTCATTTGCACTCTTCTGATACTTGGTACCTTGAAGAGCAAAAGATATGGTAACAATCTCACCAACCGCAAAAGCCGCAGGATCATCCACGTGCTTTCCGCTGAACTCAAAACTTGGGTAGTTCTCGTACACATCTCCGTAATTCGAGTGTGTACAGTTAAGAACCACAACTCTCTTTCTGAACGGCTCTCCACCGCTCTTGCTGGGTATTTCCTCGACATTGCCGATTAGCAATACCCTTCCTGTCATTGTATTAGCCATCTGATTCTGTTAATGGTAAATATGGTAATAATTCTCTCATTTCTACCCATTTGAGGAAGTCTCGCAATAGCGCATGATTCTTGTCTTCCATACCTGGGTATCTGTAACAAGTGATTGCTGGCTCGTAAGGAGTAAGCTTAAGGCCTCTGACGTCACCCTTGTGCTTATCCTTATTGTAGCCCTCAAAGACAAAAATGTCAAAATGGAACACATCAGCTTCAAATAACTCTAGGTAAAGCTGCCATTGGCAACTGTCTATATAGTCTTTGTCTGATACCGGTCCGTACTTAGTCTTGATGTCTCTTATCTCTAGTCCGTCAATCATATCGGCACATCCCGTGATAACGGCATCGCCGAAATCCTTGTGTTCACGAACCTCATGAAAGGCGCCAGGATGCTCATTCCTGTATTTCAAAGCAACCTTGCATTGTGGAATGTCGAGAATCGCTTCACCTTCATCAAAGACAAACCTTCTTCCCTTTGGAACGGGTTCTGTCTTATCTTTCTTGTAATAGGTGAAATGACGAACACCTTCTGGCTCCTTGAAGCAATGGGGACTGCCAGTCTCCACGATGGAGTGAAAGGCAGTTCCTATTCTTGTGTAATCGTTGCCCTCAAACTTCTTTGTGATATTGTCTATAACGTCCTGCTCTGTAACGTAAGCATATTCGCCAGACATATACCGTCTGAAGCTCTCTAGCTGGGTAACTCTAATCAAAGGCTTCATCATGCTGCATCCTCGTGCTTGACGAACTTCTTGCCCTTCTTGTCAAAGTCAATGCCCTTGGCAGCAAGTTCCTTGATCATCTGATTCATGAATGCCTTCTGATGAATCTTGTTCAATCCGTGAGCTACCTCGATGAGCGCATTTGCATCATCTACAGTCTCCACGGCTGCAAGCTTCTTTCGGGCATCATCAACGGCTTCCTGCGCCTTAGCCTGAGCATCAGACTTATTCACGATGGCTTTCTTCACCTTCTTGATGATGTCCGCCATACAAGTATCAAACTCTTCTGTTCCGTAAGCTGGAATCCAAGTGTCCTGCAGGTCTGCAACATTCTTACCTACACGATTGTCCTGTGGCTCGAACTTGATGACACGATTGCCGTTCTCCTTGCAGATGTAACCTACCTGGTCCGCAATACGGATGAGCAAGTCCTTGCTCTGTCCTGTACAGTCTGGAGAATGCTTGATGTAGTCTCCCTCCTGTGTCTCCTTGTCGTGGCAGATGAAGATGATGTCTGAATTGTTTGAACGGAGAATGCCGACAAACTGCTTGAACAATTCTCCCATCACACCATATCGCTTCAATGAGTTAGTTCCCAGCTTAGGGTCTTGCTGAATAGCAAAAGCGTTGAGATAGTCATCGAGCATAGCCTTGGCAGTATCTACTACGATGGTCTTACACTCGCTGATCAAACCTGGCTTCCAAACCTGCTTGCCATCCTCAACAACGTAGGAACCGATAACCTCTGCGTTGTAGATGTCCTCCCAGCGTGAAGCCGTGACAACAATGTCTGGGCGCTGGACGGCACGGTCAAAGCCGCGGTCGGTGTCGATGAGTAAAGGACTGTTGGCTGTAGTAGCCAAAGATGTCTTACCGGTACCTGGAGTACCATAGAGTACGATAATCACTGGACGCTCTGTAACAACGTCATTCTTTCTAATAATTGGCATAATCTAATATTTAATTGTTGAACAAATTATTCTTATTCGCATAGGCTATAAACTCAGAGAGCTTATGTATTCCTAGTTTTACATACACAGACTTAACGTGCTGGTGTATCGTGTTCGGAGAGTTGAATAACTCCGCTGCCGCCTCCTGCTCGCTTCGTCCCTCGTAAAGCAGTTTCATCACACGCAGCTCCGCAGTAGAGAGATTAGCATTAAACCTTGGCAAACATACGATACCTTCATAAGGACATTCACCACGCATTGGACATTCGACCTTCTCGAAGTTGAACTTTCCATCCTTGTCAACATCGACAACATCAAAAGCTGTAGTGTCGAGTCGACAAAAATTGCATTTGCAAAATCGGCGCATCATGAGGTACTGGTAGTAACTCTCGTTAGGTGCACTCTTGGAATAAATCTTCTCCAACGCCTTGTAGGCTTCCGGATAGCAAGCACGAACCTTTTCCAGAATATATTTCGCTAACTCCGTATGAGTCTCGTCAACGATGAAATTCTTTCCGTCTGAAGTCTTACACCATAGCTCATCCTCGAACATATAGAACTCTAATTCTTCCATAGGTCCTCCTCGCTAATGCCCGTTAGCTTACATAATATTTCTACGTGGATATGCTGCTGTGGCTTCACACCATATAGAACCCAATTTCTAACTGTCTGCTCGGTAACCTTGCAGCGTTTAGCAACTTCCGTGATGAAGTCGTATCGTGGGGCGCTTCTCAAAGGCAACCCCTGATAATAACCTTTTAAGGTCATTTTTTGAGATTTTTCCTCAAAAGTGTTTGATGTTTGAATATTTTCCATTATCTTTGCACTATGTTTTATATCTTTATGCAAAGATATAAATATATTCTGATATATGCAAATATATCGAAGATATTTAGTCAAATTTAACAAATTTATACAGATATGTTCAAATATAAAGAATTCAGAAAGGCTCACGGACTGTTTCAGTCCAAGCTGGCAGAGATTATGGGAATTTCCCAATCTAACATTTCGAGATACGAATCAGAGGGTATAGACCCAACGCCTGCGCAGTTTCAAAAACTGTACGATGAGTATGGCGAGGAAGAGGTCAAGGCTTTCGAGATAGAGCCTTCTCCATTCGTAAACGCAGAGAACAATGTGAACAATGGCTCCGGTAATCAGAACAACGGAATCCAAAATGATGCCGATTTGATTGAGATTATCAAAAAGCAGACCGAGGCGATAACAAAACATGTAGAGAGGCAGGACGAAATCAATTCACGTCTAATGGACTTACTTGAAAAAATGGCGTTGAAATGAAATTGAATATTCCCGATCGTGCCCTGGATATAAGCGACAGATTCTTCAAGGCGCTTGACGTCCTCAAAGACCAAAGAAGAATAAAGGGCTTACAGACTTTCACAAGAGAGTTCGGTCTGAACTACGGAAATATGAATACTCTAAAGCATAACAGAGATAAGCGCACCCTGCGTGTCGAGCATCTTGCTTATCTTGCTGAAGGGTATGGTGTGTCGTGTGAGTGGCTGTTGTTAGGTACAGGGCCAATGTTTATACGAAAGAGTTCCAGAAACGAAGAATCTCAGAACCCTTAAAGCGTTGCCCGTGTATTTTCTGCACAGTCTTTATGTACCCTGCGTTTACATATGAACGTAGGGTATTGCGATGTATGCCCAACAGTTCGCAAGTCTCCGATATCGTATATCGGGCAGTTGGGTCTATATTTGGCTGAATCGATGTAACCATGTTAAATAGTCTAAAAGTGTGCTAGAATAAAGGGATTTCTTTATATCTTTGCACTATGTTATAAATTCAAACGCAAAGATAAATGAAAAAGTTGATATATCAAAATATATGTGGATATATTTAAATATATTTAATATTTCTGCATATTGGGTAACTCGAAAAAATAGCGTGCTTGCAAATAGCTTGCAAATTAAAAATCGGGTCTCTGTAATTAGTTAGTGTTAAGGTAGTTATACCGAAAAGCTTCACATCTGGAAAGCGTGTATTCCCCTAAAGGGAATCGGGGGTTCGAATCCCCCTCTTTCCGCTTTTTTATATATATAATAAGGTATATATGATTATGAAGAAAAATACAGCTATTGCGCGTTTCGCAATATTCATTTTCACAGTAATGTGTTCTCTGCCTGTCATGGCACAAGACGAGAATATCGGATTTCATCAAGCTCTTAAGACGAAGTTCATAGAGGGTAATGCCGGCTTTATGTCGCTCGTTGCCATCGCTCTCATTGTGGGTCTGGCTTTCTGTATTGAGCGCATCATCTATCTCAGCCTTTCTGAAATCAATGCCAAGAAGCTGATGCAGGATATCGACCAGAAGGTAGAGGCTGGAGATGTGGAAGGTGCCAAGGAACTTTGCCGCAATACCCGTGGACCTGTAGCTTCTATCTGCTATCAGGGATTGATGCATATAGATGAGCATCTCGATGATATCGAGCGCTCGGTAAGTGGATATGGTACCGTGCAGGCTGCCAACCTGGAGAAGGGATGTTCCTGGATCAAGCTCTTCATCGCCATGGCTCCTTCCCTCGGATTCCTGGGTACGGTGATCGGTATGGTGATGGCTTTCGACCAGATTCAGCAGGCGGGAGATATCAGTCCTACCATCGTGGCTTCGGGTATGAAGGTGGCGCTGATTACTACCATCTTCGGTATCATTGTAGCCTTGATTCTGATGGTGTTCTATAACTATATCCTTTCCAAGGTAGAACATCTGACCAGTCAGATGGAAGAATCGGCTGTAACATTGATGGATATCATTGCCAAGAGAAAATAGCTTTATCTTTGAATCTATGGTTAAATTTCAATTTTCAAAATCGAATTCAAAGGCGAAAAACAAGTCTGCCGAACAGATATCTCAGAAGGTTTTCCGTCTGATGATAGGTTTGGCTGTGCTGGTTTTCGGTCTGTTCTATCTGATAGGTTATGATTTGCCTTTCGATGAGAACCCCGACTTCAATGCCCCTCTTTTTACCGATGTGCTCATCTTCCTGATGTGGCTTTTCCTGATAGGAGGAGTAAGCTTGGCTGTCTATTCGATGGTGAAGGATTACCGGAGCAGCAGGTCGGAGGCTATGGTGAATGGTGTGCCGGTGCGTCGTATCTTCCGTATCACCTGGCTTACCTTGCTGGCAGTTCTGGTTCTTACCTTCCTCTTGGGAGGTTCCGATCCGATGCTCATCAATGGCGAGAACTACGCCGACTGGTTGTGGCTGAAACTTTCAGATATGTTTGTCATCACCTCGCTGCTGATGTTGCTGGCAGGCATTGGAGCCGTTTGCTTCGGTGCCACCCGATATATCCGAAAGAAGCAGTAACTGCCTGTAATTATCAATCAAAAAAAAATAGTTAGTATCATATCATAAAGCAATGCTGATAAGAAGGAATCGTAACGAAACCCCGGGATTGAATACCACCTCAACAGCCGACATCTCGTTTATGCTGCTGATATTCTTCCTTGTAACCACATCTATGGATGTGGATAAGGGATTGTTGCGCCAGCTGCCTTCGCCTGAACCTCAGAAGAAGGAACAGCAGGAATCGGTAGTGGATAAGAACAGTCTGATGGCGATTCATCTTACGGCTGGAGATACGCTGCTGGTGAACAACCAGCCGATGAAGCTGGAAAATCTGAAGCAGGAAACCGTCCGCTTGGTACATCGTCTGGGTAAGAAACATTTGATTTCCATTGAGAGCGACCGTGATGCCAACTACAACCTCTATTTCCAGATGCAGAATGAGTTGATGGAAGCCTATGCGCAACTTCGCAATGAGGCAGCCCAGAAGAAATATCATAGAGACTTTGCGCTTTTGAACAATGATCAGAAGGAGCAGGTGCGTAAGCTCTGTCCTCAGCGCATTACGGAGTCGTATGCCAATGCGATGACTCATGAAGACAAGAGTGTAGATGCTGATGCGGAAGAGAAACAGGAAACCCAGTCAACCCAGGAGAAAGGAGGCTCCAAATGATGAATTTTCGTAAAAAATCGCATTCGGTTCCGGAGTTGAATACGTCATCTTTGCCGGATCTGATTTTCTCGGTACTCTTTTTCTTTATGATCGTTACCCACATGCGACAGGTTACCTTAAAGGTGGAATGCCGTATGCCAGAAGGAAAGAATCTCACACGCCTGACCAAGAAGTCGGCTGTAAGTCATATTTATATAGGAAAGCCAACCAAGGACCTGCAGGGCAAATACGGCTCAGGTGCCCAGATACAAATGAATGACAAGTTTGCCAGTGCTTCTGATGTGCAGGATTATATCTCTGCCGAGAAGAAGCGGATGTCGCCTGAAGACCAGAAACTGATGACCGTTTCCATCAAGGCAGACCAGGACACCAGGATGGGAGTGATTACCGATGTGAAGCAGGCACTGCGCCAGGCAAAAGCATTGAAAATAAGCTATTCTGCTGTAGAAAATAGGAAATAATATGCTCTAAAAGGAAAAATAATATTAATTTATTATTTTTTTTATTAGAAAAGTTGCTTTTTCTAAAGAAAAGTGCTACCTTTGCAGGCAAATAATAATTAATTATGGCAAAACAAGTATTAGATTCATTAGATAGGCATATTCTGAAGCTGATTTCTCAGGATGCCCGAATCCCATTTCTGGAAGTAGCACGTGCTTGTAATGTAAGCGGTGCTGCCATTCATCAGCGTGTAGCCAAACTCACTAACCTTGGCATTATTAAAGGCTCTCAATTTGTTATCGATCCAGAGAAGATTGGTTACGAAACCTGTGCATATATGGGATTGTTCCTCAAGGAACCTGAGAAGTTTGATCAGGTGGTAGAAGAACTCAAGAAGATTCCTGAGGTAGTAGAGTGTCATTATACTACGGGCGGTTTTGATATGTTCATCAAGATTTATGCAGTCAACAACCACCATCTCCTGGAGATTATCCACGATAAGTTGCAGCCATTGGGGCTTTCCAGAAGCGAGACCATCATCTCCTTCAATGCAGCCATCGACCGTCAGCTTTCTCTGAAGGATATCCAGCAGGTTTCTGATGAGGAAGATGAGACAACAGAAGAATAGGAATTTATTCAACCGTACTGGTCGAATTTATTTTCTGATATAGGTGAGGAATGAGAACGACAACCCGTTTTCATTCCTCATTTCTTTTTCCGTCACTTCCCAGGCTGAACTGTCGATGGCAGGGAAGAAGGTATCAGCCTGTTCCGGCTCCTTATCTACGATGGTGAGATAGAGTTTCCGGGCTGCAGGAAGAGCCTGGCGATAGATGCTTTCTCCGCCAATGATGAAGATCTCTTCCGGACTGGCTATTCCTGCATCTTCCTTGGGGGCAGACAAGATGTCGCCTTGTGCAGCCCTGAGTGCTTCTTCCAGGGTAGGATATACTTCGCCCCCATCTATCTCTTTCAGACTTTTAGAGACAACGATGTTGCGGCGATGTGGAAGAGCACCGTTAGGGAGAGATTCAAATGTCTTTCTGCCCATCACGATGGTATGCCCCGTGGTAAGTTCACGGAAGCGGACCATATCTGATGGTAAATGATAGAGCAATCGGTTCTGGTAGCCGATGGCTCTATTGTCTTTAGAGATACAAGCGATGATGCTGATCATATTCATTCCTGATGATTGGTTCTTCTTGATGAATTCTTATCTTGTTTCTTGATATTTATTTCTTGCTGATTACACAGGGTTCTTCCGGCACGTGGCTGCTCTTGATTTTCCACTCTTGTGGATAGAGGTTGTTGGCACGGTTGCCGATGTTCTTCTCCCAGCCCAGAGGCATCTGCTGATAGGTAACGATCACGTAGCCTTTGGGGGTGTCTGCAGGAAGATTCACAGCCTCTTTGCGCAGGTAGCGGATGGCATCCTCGTAGGAGAGTTCTACCTGTGGAAAGGCCTCTGTGTTGAGTTCGGTGGAGAGTGCCAGACTCTGGTCGGGAATGATGTCTTTGCCCTTGCTTGTTCCCAGTTTGATGCCGGCATGTATCACCTTCAGGTTTCTGGCAGCATCCTCATAGATGGCTTTCCATCGGCTTGGGATGGCATAGAAGTTTTCGTCTTCGGCTATCGTTTCATAGTCGGAAGACTTCAGCCAGTCTGTTGGAACCTGCAGACTCTTTCCCTTGTTCCCTCTGTTCTTTCCTTTATCCTTATTCTTGTCTTTCTTCTTCTTTTTATCCTCCTTCTCCATTTCCGGTTCTCCCTCTTTTCTGAGTACCGCGAGGAAGATGCCTTCTCCGCGGGTCTTGCCTGGGAGAAAACGATAGACAGGGATGTCTGTGCCTATGAGATTGCCCGTGATATTCCAAGCTTCATCAATATCGTTGAGTGCAATAGGATCAGCCCCCAGCTCCTCACAGATCCAGGCGATATTCTCTTCGTCTTCGTGGGCATTGAAGGTGCAGGTAGAGTAGATGAGGAGACCGCCTGGTTTCAGGCAGTTCCAGATATCGCTTACGATTTCGCGCTGCAGATGCCAGCAGTTGTCCACATTCTGCAGGCTCCATTCGCTGATGGCGCCATCATCCTTGCGGAACATACCTTCGCCGGAGCAGGGAACATCAGTGAGGATGACATCAAACTGAAGCTTCGACTTCTTGTAGTCGCGTGGATAGTTGTTGGTGACGATCATATCGGGATGGCCGAACTTCTGGATATTCTCTGCAAGAATCTGCGATCGGGTGCGCATCGGTTCGTTGCTGAAAAGAAGACTGCCTTCCGGCAGGGCAGCACGTACGGCGGTAGATTTTCCACCTGGAGCCGCACAGAGATCGAGCATCATCACGGGTTCGTGAACGAGTTGTCGGATAACCAGGTCCACGAACATGGAAGAAGCCTCCTGCACGTAATACTTTCCTGCATGGAGCCATGGGTCGAAGGTGAAGTTAGGACGGGTGGAGAGATAGCGGCCGGTGGAAGGGCACCATGGAATCGGTTCGCCCGCAGCATCTTCTCCCTCCTTGCATTTGAAAGGATTGAGACGGATACTGGTAGGTGCTTCTCCCTCGGTGATGCCCTGTTTCAGTTGCTGGAACAGTTCATCGCCCATCAACTCTTGGGTATATTGGATGAAATCTTCTGGTAATGTCTTCATATAATGCCTTTATTCTTGATTTTGTTTGCAAAAATAAGAAAAATTTCGTTTCTTTGCAACTAATTTCCCAAGAGATGCGTCTAAGACATAGAAAAAATAATAAATAACAAGGTAAAACTATAAAAATATTGTTAGATATGAAGAAAGCGATATTAACATTGGCGCTCATCATGAGCATCGGAGCTACCCAGGTATCTCTGGCATCTTCGGCTCCAAAACATCGTTATCATCCAACTACCCAACAGGTGGATAAGCAGGCTTCTCCTGCCGCAGCACAGCAGGAAGATAAGCAGGCTACTTCCGGACAGGCATCCGCAGCTCAGGATGATGAGGCGATTGCTGCCTATTCTGATACCACCGCAACGGATACTACCGACTATGCTGATGTAGATGACAATGAAAACCATTCTTATCATTCCAAGTACAGTCTCGGCAACTATGATGATCCTTTCGATTTCATCGGTTCGGTATTTGGTGGCGGGGCGTTGTCTGTTATCATCATCTTCTGTATCATCTTCGGTCTGCTGTTTGTCTTTGCTCCGCTGATCATCGTGTTCCTGGTTATCAGATATCTGATTCGCCGCCACAACGACCGGATGAAGTTGGCGGAGATGGCGATGGAGAAGGGCATCAATGTTCCGGAAAGCGACCGTCCGATAGACAAGCAGAGTGATGAATATCTGGTGAAGCGAGGATTGAGAAATGCCTTTCTGGGAGCTGGCTTGTGCGCCATGTTCGCTTGGTGGGAGGCTGACTTCCTGGCGGGTATCGGAGCCCTGGTCTTCTTCTATGGATTGGGACAGACCCTGATAGGTTCACTTCCTGCCATCAAGGATTGGTGGAGAAACCGCCATGGCGATCAGGGTACAGGTTATAATGGAACTCCGGTGTAAAAATCAAACAACAGTTATTAGTTAATATATATAGTGGAAAAGTTATCCGATATTTCTCTCGTCACGAAGGTGGTGATGCTTCACGACC
>ENA-ORPK01000333-ORPK01000333.1-human-gut-metagenome-genome-assembly--contig:-NODE-333-length-45684-cov-9.473405_pt1 | contig 45684 bp, 48 predicted proteins | sample MGYA00242139_ERZ509068 | MGnify/ENA primary metagenome ERZ509068 (study PRJEB26280, sample SAMEA2338687) | human gut metagenome | biome: human gut; feature: human-associated habitat; material: faeces...
GATAGGGCTATGCCCGAAAATGAAAAACCACCCGCTATGCGGGTGGATATTTATTTTCTGGCGGAATCGCCCTACCTATTTTCCAGGGATTGTTGTATAATCATAGTTGGATATCCTGTTTGTCTGCTTAGGCAGGGGAATTTGATTTTTTTAGTTTGATTCATGAAAAATTTATAATAAAGGATGGTTGAAAATGGTTTCAGAAAAGATGCATACCTTGGGTACAAAAAAATCTACTATTCGCACGATTTTTGAATATGGCAGAAAAAGAGCCGCTGAGGTAGGGGAGGAAAATGTTTATGATTTTTCCATTGGCAATCCTAATGTACCTGCGCCAGAGGCTGTAAAAACTGCAATTATAGATATTCTGAATACTGTTGATAGCTGTACTCTTCACGGCTATACAATTGCTCCTGGTGATCCTCAGGTTCGTCAGACCATTGCCGAAAGCATTAACCGTCGTTTTGGCACTAATTTTGCTGGCAAAAATCTTTTTATGACCAGTGGTGCGGCTGCGGCCATTACTATTTGCTTCAAGGCTCTCCATGAGGATGAGGCGGACGATGAGTTCCTTACCTTTGCCCCATATTTCCCAGAATATGGTTGTTTTGTAGAATCTGTAGGCTCTAAGCTGAAGGTGGTACCAGCTAATACTGAGAATTTCCAGATTCAGTTTGATAAATTTGAGGAAATGCTTACTCCAAAGACCAAAGCTGTAATTGTTAACAGCCCAAACAATCCTAGTGGCGTTGTTTATTCCGAGGAAACTATCAAAAAGCTGGCAGATATTCTGAAGGCCAAGTCTCAGGAATTTGGTCATCCTATCTTTATCATCTCCGATGAGCCATATCGTGAGCTGGTTTATGGCAACCTGCAGGTTCCTTATATTCCTAAATATTATAAAAACACGCTGGTATGTTATTCCTGGAGTAAGTCCTTATCCCTGCCAGGTGAGCGTATTGGTTATATTGCTGTGCCTGATGAGGTGGCAGATTTTGACATGGTTTATGGTGCTATTGCTGGTGCGGCTAGAGTTCTGACTCATGTTAATGCTTCCTCTTTGTTCCAGCGGGTGGTGGCACGTTGTGTGGATGAGCCATCCAATATTGCTGCCTATGAGCGCAATGGCAATCTGCTGTATAATGGTTTGTTGGATGCTGGTTTTAGCTGTCAGAAGCCACAGGGAGCTTTTTATTTGTTCCCACGGGCTTTGGAGGCAGATGATAGAGCTTTCTGTGAACGGGCCAAGAAATATGATTTGCTGTTGGTGCCTGGCTCCGATTTTGGTTGTCCTGGTTATTTCCGGGCTGCGTACTGCATCAAGGAGGAAAACATCCGCCGTTCCTTGCCAGCCTTTAAGAAGCTGGCCGCAGAATATGGTAAATAAAAATGAATTTTCATGGTTTGAATCAAAAGCAGCAAAGTGTAGCAAAGGAGCTGGAGCAGAATATTTTGCTCCTGGCTTCTGCAGGCACGGGCAAAACCAATACTCTGGCCTATAGAATTGAAAATATATTGGACCAAAAGCTGGCCAAGCCAGAGGAAATAGTCTGTTTGACCTTTACCAACAAGGCCTGTAATGAAATGAAGGACCGTATTAATTCCATAGCTGGAGGAGCTGCTGTGGATGTTATGGTTAAGACAATTCATGGTTTTTGCTATGAGATTCTGCGCTGGGCAGCCAGGCAGGATAGTGATATTTTTGGGGACTTTGGGGTTTTTGACGAGACGGATTGTCTGGAATTGATTGCCAATCTAAAATATGTTAATAGCGAAAAGGCTAGTGTATTTCAGAAGCTGATAAATCTGGTGAAGGAATATAGAGGAGAGTATAATCTTTTCTCCCAGCATCCAGAGGAAGATTATGAACAGGTAATACTGCGGTTGAAGGACAAAAATCCTCAACGCTTGGCAGATGCAGCCAAAGGCTTTGAAAATATTTTAATGATTTTTGATGCTCATTGCGGTGAGATTCTCAAGGAGTATGACGATATGCTGGGAGAGAATCATGCTGTGGATTTCAATGATTTAATCAATGAAGCCTATAGGCTGTTACAGCAGGATGAGGTGGCCAAAGTCTGGCAGAATCGGTTCAAGTTCTGGTGTGTAGATGAGGTGCAGGATATTAGCCGGTTGGAATATAGTCTGCTGACAAGAATGTTTGGCAACAGTAATCTTCTTTTGTGTGGTGATATTTTTCAGACCATTTATGAGTGGCGAGGTTCGGATCCTACTTTTATAAATCAAAGCTATGTCAAGGATTACAAGCCTAGACTGGTGGTGTTTAATGAAAACTATCGGTCAACGGCTAATTTGTTGTTGGCGGGTTTTGGCTATTTGAAGAATACTTTCCCGCAGCAGGTAGCAGGTTTGTTTCCAGAGGATGCGGTGCCTGTGAATAGTACCCCAGGGGAGCTGGTAGTGCATAAATCCCTGTGGAGTACCAAGGTGGAGGCTAGTTGGATTTATGAAAAGCTGCAGCAGCTACAGCCAGAGGATTTGTCCAAGGTGTGTATTTTGACCAGAGCCAATTGGTATGCCAAGGAATTATCTAAAGCTTTTGTTCAGATTATGGAGCAAAGGCGACAGCAGTATCAGAGTGGACAGAGAGAGCAGCAGGATTTTCCCTTGGAATTTATGTTGGTGGATGAGTTCAAATTTTTCCGTCGACAGGAAATCAAGGATGTGGTGGCAGCTTTGCGACTGCTGATTAATCCCCAGGATAGCAGCAGTATGTTGAGACTTCTGAAGCGTTTTGGTCGCCGTATTGGTCCAGCTACTATTGCCAAGATTCAGTCTGAGGAATATCAAAAGGCAGGTATCAGGATTACAGATTTGCTTCATCCTTCCACTCAGAAATATGCAGAGCCATATGAAATGCTGCTTCGCCAGCTGGAGTGTGGCCAGGTGGTGGTTTTTGATGTGGAGGCCACAGGTCTGGATACGGCTAGAGATGAAATTATCCAGATTGCCGCCATAAAGGTGGATTTGCAGGGGCGGGAAATAGCTAGATTTGTCCGGTATCTTCGGGCAGGCAAATCTGTTGGATTGTCAGAGCAGGTGCACCATATTAGTGATGCCTATTTGCAGGAAAATGGTGTGGAGCCTAGTGAGGCACTGCAGGGTTTTTGTGAATTTGCTCAGGGAAGCGTCATTGTGGGCCATAATGTGGTTTTTGATTTGACTATATTGGCTAGCCAGCTGAGACGGTTGGGGTTGCCTCCTTTGGATATACCGGCTTTTTATGATACCTTGGATATTTACCGCCGTTTTTATCCACAGCTGCCCAATTATAAGTTGGAATATCTAGGAGAGGTTTTTCATGTACAGCACAAATCATCTCATGATGCTTTTGATGATATATGTGCTACGGGAGAAATTTTGCTTCATGCTGTAAGGGAAAATATTCTGCCAGATAGGGATATTCGCCGCAGTTATCTCAGCAAATATGTAAATCTATTTGGTTCCTTGGCTAAAGCCTTTGAGAAAATGAGAAACAAAATTCAAGCACTGCCTTTGCCTAAGCTGGTGGTAGAGGTGATTATGTCCTTGGGAATCAACAGCTTTTATGCCAAGGAGGAGCCTCGTCTGGAGAATCTGCGCCAGCTGGTGCGTTATAGTCGGGAGCTTATGCAGTTGCCGGATAGGGTGGTTCAGGAGGATACCTATGATGCTTTGCAGGAATTTTTGCGTTTGACTGCTATGTCTGATACGGAGTTGGATTTGATGCTGAAGGAGCATCCCAAGATTCCGATTATTACTATTCATCAGGCTAAGGGCTCAGAATTTGATACTGTTTTTCTAACTGGTTTGCAGGAGGGAGTTTTTCCTGCGAGAATTGCCTTGAAAAAGGACAATGTAACGGAGGAAGCCAGATTGTTCTATGTGGCTATTACTAGAGCCAGACATCGGCTTTTCCTTACTTCTGTGGCGGAAAGACAGCATGCTGTGTGCAGGTTTATAAAGAACATTCCCCAGCAGTATATTTTGGAGGATAGGAAATAAAATCCCTTGACTAAAGCAATGTCTAGGTAGTAATATCTTTATGGTATTGATTTAAATTATGGATAAATGTGAGGTGAATGGCAATGGACGCAGGACCTGAACCCAGGGACACGCCTAAATTAAATAGGGGGACTGTATCCCTTGTCATGCCTTTTCTTGCTATATAGAGTCTGGGATTGCTGATTTTGGTATGATGCTGGATAGAGTCTCCGTACTGAAAGGAGCAATTTTATAATGCTGAAGATTTATAAGTCTTTGGACAGCGGCCCTTTACAGGAGCTGACCCTGAAAACATTGGAAAGCGGTGCCTGGATTAATATTGTAGACCCTACTCCTTATGAGTTGAAGGTTGTGGGGAATCTTACCGAGGTTGAGCCGGATTTCCTTCGTTCCGCCTTGGATGATGAAGAGCGTTCTCATATTGATATAGAGGACGACAATGTTATGATTTTGACCAATGTGCCAGTGGTGCGGGATACAGGCAGCTATGATACTTTGCCTTTGGCTATCATTGTTACAGAGGAATACATCATTACAGTATGCTTGGAGGAGACACCGGTATTGTCTTACTTTAATGAAAAGACAGCCAGGATGTTCCGCACCTTCAAGAAAACCAGATTTCTGTTTCAGATTCTCTATAGAACAGCTACCTTCTATTTGCGGTATCTGCGTCAGATTAGCAATCAGTCTGATGAAATTGAGAGCAAGCTGAGACATTCCATGAACAATCAGGAGATTCTAAAGCTGTTGGAGTTGCAGAAGGCCCTGACCTTCTTTAATGCATCTCTGCGATCCAATGGTGCTGTACTGGACAAGCTGATGCGGCTTCGTACAACTACCTCCATGCAGCCTATGCTGAAATACTATGAGGAGGATGAGGATCTGCTGGAGGATGTTATCATCGAGAACAAGCAGGCTCGGGAAATGGTTGAAATGTATAGCAAGATTATGGGACGGCTGGCAGATACCTTTTCCTCGATTATTTCCAACAATCTGAACCAGGTCATGAAGTTCCTGGCTTCAGTAACCATTTTGTTGGCTATTCCTACAGTTATTTCCAGCTTCTTTGGTATGAATGTGCCAGTACCTATGGAGGAAACTCCTTTTGCGTTTTGGTATATTTTCTTTTTTGCTGGTGCCTTTGCAGCTATCTGCGGTGTACTGTTGTGGAAAAGGGATATGTTTTAAAACATAAAAATAAGGCTTGTGTAGTAGGAAGATTCCTGTTACGCAAGCCTTTTCGTTTGCTTTGGTTCCTGTCAAGGTCAGAAAAGCTTATTTAATTAAGCAAATAGATTTCAATAAATTGGCGGCCAAACCAGATGGCCTCCTCATGGGTGTCAAAGGCAATATCGATGGTACTGCCCTGAATATTCCAGCCAATATCCTCGGCAACGGCTACACCATAGCCTGGAATATAAACAGAAGTGCCCATAGGTATATAATTAGGATCTACGGCAATAACTCCCCTGCGGAGGAGAGTGCCGGAGGCGGTGTATTTTCCCATGCCTGGATCCTGGGGACTGTAGGCATAGGCTTCCACGGTTATGACTCTGGCATTGGAGAGATCTACTTCGCCGCTATCATTGGCAGAAGCCACTGAGGTTATCAGGAGAAGTAACAGTGCTAAAATCGCTGTCACACCGGATTTCTTGTTTTTCAAAATTCCACAACCTTTCTAATAAAATTTTTATTTATTTTATCACATATGGGGATATGGTGTCAAAATATGAGATAAAACAAGCGTGTTTACTATTGATTGCTAGTAGAAAATATTAGCATGAATATTGATGCCGACTGAATAATCGGTTATAATTTTAGACATGAGACAAGCAAGTATAGAAAAAATAAAATATTGGAAGCAGCATCTTTGCTGATGGCTGATGGCTGATGGCTGATGGCGGCATGGAGGGGCTGATTAAAGGAGGAGCCCCCATTGTGATTCTTAGCTATTTCGCAATGCCTATTAACGGTATTTTATTCGGGGATATGATTTGGCAAAATACTCCTGAGCAGATATGGTATGATTGGCTTTTTAACATGAGCTGGGATGCTATACGTGTACATAAGGATTAATTGTGCTATAATATTTCTTAAATTAAAAGATTAGGAGATATATAGCATGAAAATAACAAAATCTACATGGCCTATAAAGGTAGGGGCAGTGGCAGGTCTTTGTCTGCTATTTGGCATTGTTTATGTTTTAGATCCGGCTTTCTGGGGGGAGCTATGGGATGTATGCCTTAGCGGCGATATGCATCGCATTGCTGCCTATATCAATTCCTTTGGGGCTTGGGCTATGGTATTCAGTTTTTTTCTGGTACTATGTGTCAATGCCATAGGCTTTCCGCCAGCTATGATTTTTTCTGCTGCCAATGCCTTGATTTTTGGCATTGTGCCAGGTATTGCCTTGGCTTGGATTGCCGAAACGGCAGGATGTGCTATGAGCTTTGTCCTGTTGAGATTTTTATTTCGGGATGCAGCGGAGGATGTGATATCCAAGCACAAATCCTTGCAAAAGATTGATGATTTTAGCGGGGAAAGAGGCTTTCGGATTATGCTGATAGCCAGAGTTATTCCTTATTTGCCATCAGGACTGCTGAATGCCTTGGGTGCTGTAAGCCGACTGAGTTTCAAGGAATTTACCATTGCTGCCCTTATAGGCAAGCTGCCATCTACAGCTATTGAAGCTATGATAGGCCATGATGCAGTAACTGCCGGCGAAAATCCTCATAGATTGGTATTCTCCTTGGTTCTGGCAGCTGTAATGATTTTGGGATTTATTATTTACGAAAAAAGACAAAAGAAAAATAGTTAATAAGGTCATGGAAAATAAAATTTAGGGGGAATCTCTATGGAAGAAAAGAAAAGGCGTATTTTTTTTCTCGATAATCTAAAGGCTTTTATTGTCTGCCTGATGATTGTCTTTCATGTAGCTCTGTGCTACATGGCTTATGCACCAGAATGGTGGTACACAGTGGACAAGGGGGATCCGCAGTTTTCCTTTACCATGCTGGTTATGTGGGCAGATATTTTTATCATGCCGGTGATGTTTTTTATCTCAGGGTATTTTGGCTTAATGTCCTTGGTGAAGCAGACTGATGGCAGATTCTGGAAAAACAAGCTGGTGCGGATAATTATCCCTTGGATTGCTGGTGTAGTTATTCTGGCTCCGCCTGTAACCTTTATCATGTTTGCCAGCCGGGGCATTCCTATGGACTATGTCCATGATTATCTCTTTAATCTGTTTCTTTTTGGCCCTTGCTTTAGTCATGTGCAATATTGGTATCTGGGGCTTCTGACATACTTGTACATTCTGCTTTATGTATTCTGCAAGCTAAAGCCAGATTTTAGGAAACAGCTGCCTGCCTCCATACCGGGAGCCAAGCTCTTTGTGGGTTTTACAATTTTGAGCTTCGCCTGCACTGTGGGAGGCTATATGTATGCCGGTGGCAACAACGATTTGTGGACCTTTATCTGGCCTGTACTGGTATTTCAGCCTAGCCGGGTTGGTCTTTATCCCCTTTATTTTTTCTTGGGAGCTTATGCATGGCGCCATCAGTGGTTTACCCAGGATGGCTACAAGGCGGATCCAACTAAATGGCTGCCAGCCTTTATTGTAACCAGTGTGGCCTATCTATTCTATTGCATTATGGGAGCACAGACTGCCGCCAGCATGGAGCAGTATATGATTATTAAGGCTGCTATACATATTTTATTTGTTTTGTCTGCTGTATTTGGGCTTTTGGCCATCTTCCAATCTCAGTTGGATTATACCAATAAATTCCTAGGAGAGCTGGCTGCTAACAGCTATAATATGTATTATACCCATATGGGACTGGTTATGTTAATCGCCTGGTATTTTGTCCAGTTTGATTGGTCAGCCTATGTAAAATATATCATGGTATCCTTGCTGTCCTTATTGGCCAGTTATCTGACCGGTAAGCTCTTAATGATTTTCCCTTGCTTTGCCTATGGCAAGAAAGCGAAAAAATGATGGTGCAGGCCTAGAAAATAAGTAAAAATAAGACTCTGAGTGACTTGATTTTTTGCTCAGAGTCTTTTATTATGTTAGGAGGGATTCTATCTGATATTACAGCGATAAAATCTCAATTTTGTCATAATCTAGGGGAGGAATTATCCATGATTATATTGGCATCTGCTTCACCACGACGGAGAGAGCTTTTGCAGCAGATCGGCTGCAGCTTTCGAGTAGAAGTTAGTCAGGCTGAGGAAGTGGATTGTCAGGGACTACAGCCATCTGTAGTTGTCGAGAAAAATGCATATCTCAAGGCGGCAGCCGTAGCGGCTCTTTATCCGGATATGCCGGTGCTGGGAGCGGATACGGTGGTTAGTCTTGATGATGATATATTTGGTAAGCCTAGGGACAAGGAGCAGGCTAGAGAAATGCTGACAAGGCTATCCGGCAGAACACATCAGGTGTCTACTGGGATAGCTATTGCTTGGCAAAATCAGATCTGGCAGGCATATGAGACGACGGAGGTAGATTTTGCCCCGCTTTCTCCGGCAGAAATAGACCGTTATCTTGCTACCGGCGAGCACGCTGACAAGGCTGGTGCTTATGGTATTCAGGGACGGGCTGCTGTGTTTATTGAACAAATTAGAGGGTCCTATTCCAATGTCGTAGGTTTGCCGCTTCATTGTCTATATGGTCTTGCCCAGAAAGCGGGGATTGATTTATATGGCAATGGTGAGGGATCTTCCAGTTGAGGAAAGGCCCAGGGAAAGGCTTTTGGCTTTAGGGCCAGGTTTTTTGAGCAATGCAGAGCTTTTGGCCATCCTGCTTAGGAACGGCTTTCGAGAGAAATCTGCTTTGGATATGGCTGGGGATGTGCTGAAGCAATGCGGGCCGGATGGTATCGGCGGTCTAGTTAGGCTGTCTATTGCTCAGCTAGGTCAAATGAAGGGGATAGGAACAGCTAAGGCCGCGGAATTAATGGCTGCGGTGGAGCTGGGGCGGCGCATGGCTGCCCATAGTGTCAAGCAAAAATTGATAGTTACCTGTCCAGAGGATGCTGCAGAATATGCTTTCCCCAGATTCAAATATGAGGAACGGGAGCATTTCGCAGTAATATTAATGAATATAAAGAACCATATTTTATCTATGCCGGTTATTTCTATTGGCAGCCTTACCGCCTCAGTGGTTCATCCTAGAGAGGTGTTCAAGGCAGCAATTCAGCAAACAGCGGCTTCCATGATTCTGGTGCACAATCATCCTAGCGGAGATCCAACTCCCAGCAAGGAGGATATTGCTACTACCAGAAGAATTGTGGAGGCAGGAAAGCTAATGGATATTCCTGTGCTGGATCATATTATTTTAGGAAATAATAAATATATTTCCCTAAAAGAAAAAGGTGTGATAAAATAAAGATTGCTGTATATATAATATGGCGATGGTATATCTTTGAAGGGAGAAATTTTTAACATGTGGAATCTTTTTGGTGGTTTGTCCCACGATATGGGTATTGATTTAGGAACAGCAAATACATTGGTTCATATTAAGGGCAAGGGCATTGTCCTCCGTGAGCCATCTGTAGTGGCAATAAAGAGTGATACTGGGGATGTTTTGGCTGTAGGTGACGAGGCAAAGCGTATGATTGGCCGTACTCCAGGCAGCATTGTAGCTATTCGCCCTATGAAGGATGGCGTTATTGCAGATTTTGATGTAACTCAGGCTATGCTGAAATATTTTATTCGCAAGGCTATGAATACCAAGTCCTTCGTTCGTCCTCGGGTAGTGGTTGGTGTACCTTCCGGTGTTACTGAGGTAGAGAAGCGGGCTGTTATTGATGCAGCTCAGCAGGCTGGTGCTAGAGAGGCTTATCTCATTGAGGAGCCAATGGCAGCAGCTATTGGTGCAGGCCTGCCTGTAGAGGAGGCTACTGGCTCCATGGTTGTAGATATTGGCGGTGGTACTACTGAGATTGCGGTTATTTCTTTGGGTGGTATTGTTACCAGCTGTTCCATTCGCATTGGTGGCGATGAAATGGATTCTTCCATTATTCAGTACATCAAGCGTGAATACAACCTGCTGATTGGTGAGCGCACTGCTGAGGAGATTAAGATTAATATTGGTACCGCCATTGTAAATCCAAATCAGGATAAGACTATGGATATTCGCGGTCGTGATCTGGTTAGCGGTTTGCCAAAGACTGTACGGATTAAGTCCAGCGAGGTTTGTGAGGCCCTTAGCGAGCCTGTACACAAGATTGTGGAGGCTGTAAAGGGCACTTTGGAAAAGACTCCGCCTGAGCTGGCAGCTGATGTTATGGATCATGGCATTATGATGACTGGTGGCGGTTCCTTGCTGAACAGCCTGGATAAGCTGCTGAGCCATGAAACCGGCATGCCTGTACTGGTTTCCGAGGATGCATTGTCCTGTGTAGGCGAGGGTACTGGCCGTTCTTTGGAGAACATTGAGCTGTTGAAGCGTGTTGTTATGACTACAAAGAAGTTGAGATAAAATGAACAGGGTACGACGGGATAAAAATTCACATCGGACTATATGGTTACTGGTTTTTGTGGCAGTAAGCGTCTTTGTGATTATATTTTTTGCAGCCAGGGGCAGATTTACTGCCCCTTTAGGCAGTATAGCAGCGACAGGGGCCTTGGCTCCTTTTCAGCGGGCCGTATCCTGGGCGGGCTATCAGATTAACGGTGTAACATCGTCTATCTGGGAACTGGTATCTGCTTATTATCAGAATGAGCTCCTCAAGAATGAGGTGGTTCAGCTGAGACAGCAAAATCTGACTGCCAGTGAGTATGCCGCGGAAAATGAGAGGCTGCGCAATCTTTTGGGCTACAAGCAGGCTGCCAGCCAATTTGATTTGGAGGCAGCCCAGGTTATAGGCCGGGAGCAGGCTACCTGGACAAGTATGATTGTTATCAACAAGGGAACCAGTGATGGTATTGCGAAAAATATGCCTGTGGTAACAGAAAAGGGACTGGTTGGTGTTGTTACGGAGGTTGCTCCTAATGCGGCCAAGGTACAGCTTATTTTGGACCCCCGTTGTTCTGTAGGCACCTTGATTCAGCGCCCTGAGTCAAGGGTGGCTGGTATTGTACAGGGAAGCATTGCAGATGCCATGACACCTAATATGATTAATATCCCCAAAAATTCTGATGTGGTAGAGGGGGATATGGTTATTACTTCTGGCTTTGGAGGTATCTACCCCAAGGGAATTGCCGTTGGAACAGTGGATTCCCTGGAGGATGATGGCGGCGGTTTGTTGAAGATTGCTGTGCTGAAGCCTGTGGTGGATTTCCAAAAGTTGGAGGATGTGTTGGTTATTACAGCCTCCAGAGAGGCGCCGCCTGCACCTTTGACACCACCTGTTCAGACTCCGGGGACGGAAACTGACAAGGATGGCAATTTCATCAATGGAGAAAAGGCAGAGGATAAATAGTTATGAATATTTTCTTGGGCTGGCTGGTAATGGCCTTGGGGCTATATGTGTTGCAATCCTCCTTTCTGCCATTGATATTCTTTCATGGTATAGGGCCGGATTTACTGCTTTTGCTGACTATTTCCTACGCCTTTCTCAAAGGAAATAAGCTGGGAAGCTTTATGGGCTTTTTACTAGGTCTTTTTGAGGATCTGGCCACTGGCAGTTTTTTAGGTGTGAATATATTTATTAATATGCTGGTGGGCTTTGGCTGTGGAATTTTTTCCAACAGGGTGCTGCGGGATAGCTTTATTTTGCCTATTGCGGCTTCCTGCGTGGGAACTATGGTTTCCTATTGCATTCATGAGTTGATAATCGTGCTATTAGGTTATGGCTTCTATCCTGTGGCTCATATACAGATGAAGCTTTTGCCCCTGCTGTGCTATAATGTTATTTTTGCATGGCCAGTGCATGTTATGGTTCATAGAATGGATGAATATGTATCAAAAAAGAAATAGCACAGTTTGGCAAGGAACTGTGCTGAATATGTGGCAGAAGGACTGCCACATTTTGTTGTTTTATAGATTGGCTGGGAGATGTGCATGACAGATAAGGATATTTTTAGTGGGCGTCTGAAGGCTTTAAGTGTAGCTGTGGTGCTGGTAATAGTTGTTTTGATTGCCAGAATGGGTTATTTGCAGGTATACGATGGTGACTATTATGCCAGCTTGGCTGATGGCAATCGGATACGTCTAGTACCGGCAGTGGCGCCTAGAGGTACTATGTATGACCGTAACGGCAAGCTGCTGGTTACTAACCATCCCGGTTTTACAGTGTCCCTGCTGCCTTTAACAGAGCCTATTTCGGAGGAAGTTATCAGCAGGCTTTCCACATTGCTAAATGTACCGGTGGAGGATATCCACAAAAAAATTGATAGCCATGTTGGCTTTGATCCTATTCGCATTAAGACGGATGTAGGGCCAGAGCTGACTACCATTATTGCGGAGCAGAAGGATCTGTATCCTGGGGTAGTGGTAGAGGTTTTGCCTATTAGAGACTATATTTATCACCAGCAGGGTGCCCATGCCTATGGCTATGTAAGTGAAATCAGCGATGCAGAGCTGGAAAAGAAAAAGGCTGAAGGTTATAAAAGCGGCGATATCATTGGTAAATTTGGTTTGGAGAAAATCTATGACCAGTACCTTCGCGGTACCAATGGCGGCGAACAGGTAGAGGTGGATGTTACTGGCAAGCCTGTTCAGGTACTGGGGAAAAAGAATCCTATTCCCGGCAACGACCTTCATTTAACCATAGATTTGGATATACAGGCAGCAGCAGAGAAGGCTGTTGATGAACAGCTCGTTCAGATTGGTGCTCATGCGGCAGCAGCGGTAGCTCTGAATCCTCAGACGGGAGAGGTGCTGGCTATTGTCAGTCGTCCTGCTTTTGATCCAAATCTCTTTGTTAATGGTATTTCTGGCAAGGATTGGGCTGTTATTAACAATAATCCTTATTATCCAATGGATAATAAGGCTATTACAGGTGAATATCCACCAGGTTCTACTTTTAAGATTATTACAGGTACAGCGGCTTTGTCTGAGGGTAAGGTAACACCAGAGGAAAAGATTTTCGACTCTGGTCACCATTGGATTATACCTAAGGGTAATGCTGGCGGAGAGGCTTTGGGCTGGCTGAATTTTGAACAGGCTATGGCTCATTCTGACAATGTGTATTTCTATGAAATGGGCAATCGTCTGGGAATTGATATTATTGAGCGTTATGCCAGAATGTTTGGCATGGGCAAGCTTACCGGTATTGATTTGCCTTATGAGTCTGAGGGGCTGGTGGCCTGCAAGGCTTACAAACAGCGGGTTTTTGAAGAGGATTGGTACTTGGCAGAAACCTTTGACGCAGCTATAGGGCAGGGGTTCAATCTGGTAACTCCTATACAGGCAGCTTCCATTATGGGAGAGATTGCGGCTGACGGCAAACGCTTTAAGCCATATCTGGTAGACAGTATTGTAGATGTTAATGGCAACGTGGTGAAGAAGTTCAAGCCAGAGCTTTTGGGCCAGTTGGATGTAGAGGATAGATTTATCCGCTTGGTACAGAGCGGCCTTCATCAGGTTACTAAATATGGTACAGCAGCTTCTATCTTCGGCAAGAATTATCCAGTGGAAATAGCTGGTAAAACCGGTACAGCAGAGAATCCTCACGGCCGGGATCATGGCTGGTTTGTAGCTTATGGCCCCTTTGACAATCCTACTATTGTCGTAGCGGTTATTGTGGAGCAGGGTGGTTATGGTTCACAGTCTGCTGTGCCAATTGGCAAAAAAATATTAGATGCTGCTTTCCATATAGTGGATCCAGCCCAGGCTGCCAAGGCCAAAGCAGAGGCTGAAGCCAAGGCCAAGGCGGCAGCAGAGAAGCGGTAATAAGAGATGAGGTGGAGAGTGTGGCCAGAGATTTGATAAAAATCAAGGGTGTATCCAATGGCTTTCAGTTAATGGTGGACAGCTCAGCAGATTTGGCTCAGGTTCAGGAAGAATTGGAACGGAAGCTGGCGGAGCATCCAGAATTTTTCCCAGAGGGAACCAAGTTCCAACTGGTGGTGGCAGATTTGCATAAATCTGTGCGTCAGGGACTGGGAAGCTATTTGCAGAGCAAGGGGCTTGATCTGGCAGATAGCACAAAAAAGGTGTCAACTGGGGCAGTGAGACCAAATGCTGGTCATGCTAATGCTGCTAATGCTATACCTCAGCCAAATAACGGAAGAAATGAGGGAGATTGCCAGCAGGTCATGAAGGTAATTAACCGAACTGTCCGCAATGGAGAGGAAATTACCTCTCAGGGTTCCTTGATGATTTGCGGTAACGTAAATCCTGGAGCCAAGCTGGTAGCTGTGGGGAGTATTGATGTAAGGGGAAACTGTCGTGGTATTGTTCACGCAGGCGCAATGGGGGATTATCAAGCCTTTGTAGTGGCAGATAGACTGATGCCCATGCAGATTCGCATTGCCAATCTCATAGCTCGCTCACCGGATGAACCGGAAGTAAGCCAATATGCAGAGAAGGCATATATCAAGGATGGTCAGATTGTTATAGAACCAATAGAAAGGTAGGATTTATACAGATGAGTGAGGTTATTGTTATTACATCCGGCAAAGGTGGCGTAGGTAAGACTACTACCACTGCCAATTTGGGGGTAGGATTGGCAAAGCGTGGCAAAAATGTTGTTCTGATTGATACAGATACAGGCTTGCGCAATTTGGATTTGCTGCTGGGGCTGGAAAATCGTATTATGTATGATTTGGTCGATGTAACCGAGGGCAGAGTTCCGTACAAGAAGGCTCTGGTTCGTCACAAGAAATACGAGACACTTTTCCTTCTGCCTACATCTCAGATAAAGGATAAATCTGCGGTAAATCCAGCCCAGTTGATGGTTCTTTGCGATGAGCTGCGCAAGGAATATGATTACGTTATTATTGACTGCCCAGCAGGTATTGAGCAGGGCTTCAAAACCGCTATTGCTGCAGCAGATAGAGCCATTGTAGTAACTATGCCAGAGGTTTCCGCTGTTCGTGATGCAGACAAGATTATCGGCGAGCTGGGCCGAGCTGAAAAGGATAATATCAGCCTGATTGTTAACAGAATCCGTCCTCAGATGGTGGAAAGCGGCGATATGATGGATATGAGTGATATTGATGATATTCTGTCCATCAAGTGTATTGGCCAGATACCTGATGATGAAATGGTAGTAACCTCTGCCAACCGTGGTGAACCATTGGTAGGTAATCCTAAGTCTCAGGCAGGCCGAGCCTATGACAATATTGTTCGTCGCATTTTAGGCGAGGAAGTACCTTTCATGACCTTTGAGAAGGATGGTCTTTTTACCCGCTTGAAAAAGGCTTTTGGAATGTAAGGAGGTCAGGGTATGTTGGATTCATTGCTTAGCATGTTTAAAAAGGAAAAATCAGGCAAGGTTGCTAAAAGAAGATTACAGATGGTTCTGATTCAGGATAGGGCCAGTGTATCCCCAGAGGTAATGGAAAAGCTGCGGGATGATATCATTCAGGTTATTTCTAAATACATGGTTATCAATAAAAGCGATATGGAAATTTCTCTGGAAAATGTAGAGGATTCTGTTGCTTTGGTAGCCAATATTCCTGTACAAAATATGCGCCATCATTAATGAAAGGCCAATTTCTACATACAGGGGTATACGGGGGGAACAAAATGGAAGATTATACCACAGCTATTGAGGCCTATGGTTCTGCTGCAAAAAGAGGGGATGCAGCAGCTATGGCTTCTTTGGGGCAGGTTTTGCTGACAGAGGGCATAAGCTATCTAACAGGCAGTGCCAGATATGGCAATCAAGAGGCACTGGACATTTTGGAGGATTTGTTGGCTCATGGCCAGTCCAGATTACTGGCAGCCAGGGGAAATGCTGGAAAAGCAGGTAAATCCTTGGAGCAATCAGCTGTTGAAGTAGGCAGTATTATCCAGTTGGGACATATTCCAGCTGGGGAAGCTCCTATGGAATGGCAGGTTCTGGAGGTCAAGGAGGATAGGGCCCTGCTTTTGAGTAAATATGTACTGGAATACAGACCTTTTCATGACCGCTGGGGATTGGTTACCTGGGAAAGCTCCAGTCTGCGCAGGTATCTGAACAAGGAATTTTTGGAAACTGCATTTAGTGAGCAGGAGCGTTACTCCTTGGTCAAGGCTTTGATCAGGGCTGATGAAAATCCTATGTGTAATACGGACCCAGGCAATGATACCAAGGATAAGGTATTCCTGCTTAGCGTTGTAGAGGCTCAAAAGTATTTTAATGTGAACCATAATCGCAAATGTCCATATTATCTAAGCAGAAGAGAGCAAAATCCTCGTTCCAGCTGGTGGTGGCTGCGTTCCCCAGGTTTTAATGAGGCCAATGCAGCCAGTGTAGGTGAGGATGGTTCCTTTCAATACAGCTATGTAAGAGATGTACGTGGAGGTATTCGTCCTGCTATCTGGTTGAAACTGAATTAAAAAATAGGAGTTATGGCATAAGCTGTGTCATAACTCCTTTTTTATGGAAATATATTAGATGATAAAATTTAGCGGCGGAACCAGGCCTTCATGGTATCAAATATCTTCACCAAGTCTGGTTCTTCTATTACATATGGTACCATAGAATACATATAGGACAGGAATGGTCTGGAGAATACTCCCCGTTCATAGGCAAATTGCTGGTAGCCTGCCAATATAGCAGGGTCTTTTACCTCAATGCAGGCACAGCCACCCATAATACGAACTTCCTTGATACGCTCATCCTGAAAATCTGCCAGTTCCCGACGGGTAATGGCTTCAATGTTTTTGATTTTGGACATATAATCGTCACGCTCAAAAATCTCGATGGCTTTCAGGGAAACAGCACAGGCCAAAGCATTGCCCATGAAGGTTGGGCCGTGCATCAAAGCCTTGCGGTCATCATCACTGTAGAAGGCTTCATAAACCTTGTGATTGGCAACGGTGCAGGCATGACCGATATAGCCCCCTGTAAGAGCCTTGCCCAATACCAATATATCAGGCAGTACCACATCAGCCACAAAGCGATGACCAGTACGGCCAAAGCCGGTAGCTACTTCATCGAATATCAGCAGTACATCATATTGGCTGCAAAGCTCCCTAGCCCGTTTTAGGAAGGAAATATCATACATCTGCATACCGCCAGCACCCTGCAACAGAGGTTCCACAATAAAGCAATTCAACTGGTCATGATATTTTTGGAAGGCCTCCTCCAGAGCTGGAATAGTGGTAGGAATATGAATACAGCCCTTTTTCTGGTCTACGCCATCCTTTTGCTCAAAGGCAAAATGGTAATCATCATCATCGCCTACCTCCATAGCCTTGAAGGTATCGCCATGATAAGCACGATTTAGTGCCAGCACCAGAGGACGATGATTGCCCTTGTTTACATGGTATTGCAGGGCCATTTTCAAGGATACCTCCACAGCCACACTGCCAGAATCGGAGAAGAAGCAGTAGTCCAAATCCCCCGGCAGGAACTCCTGCAGCTTGGCCGACAACTTCTGTACTGTCTCATGGGTAAGGCCACCTAGCATAACATGACAGAATTTATCAGCCTGTTCCTTGATGGCAGCAGTCAGCTCAGGATGCTTGTAGCCGTGAATCATGCACCACCAGGAGGAAACAGAATCCACCAGCTTCTGGTCCTTGGTGTAGAGATAAACCCCTTCCGCATCTTCAATTTTGTAGGGTTCCTTCATATGCTTCATTTGTTGGTATGGATACCAGATCATTTATTTCACCTCGTCATACAAATTCTTCAATAATTCCACATCTATATCTAACTGGGTATCTCCCGGCTGAACCTTGGCCAATACAGGCAGGTTGGTCATGTATTGACACATGCGGATATTATCATCTTCCATTACATTGCCTGGGTGGTAGTTGTTGAAAATAACACCTTTTACAGGCAAATTATGGGCTTTCATGTATTCATAGGTCAGCACTACATTGTTAATGGTGCCAAGGCCTGCATCAGCAATCATAATACAGGAAAGGTGCAAATCCTTGATAACATCTTCCAGCTGGATTTTGGCTTCATCAAAGCAGATAGGGCAGAGAATGCCGCCACTGCCCTCCACAGTAATATAATCATACTGGGGAACAAGGGAGTAGAAGCCCTGCCTTACCACCTGCATTTCTACAGGATGTCCCTCAATGCGGGAAGCCAGGTGAGGGGAATAGGCATTTTCGTATACATAATGGCACATGGAGTCCAAATCCTGTTCTATGCCGGCACATTCCTTGACAAAGAGAGCATCTCCTGGTATCAGGGAGCCATCAGGACGGCGGTTGTTGCCACTCATGGCGGCCTTGTAGTAGGCTGGCTTACAGCCTGCCTGAACCAGTTTCTTGACAATCAAGCCGGTAACATAGGTCTTGCCAATGTCAGTACCTGTTCCTGTAATAAAAATTCCTTTACTCATGTTTACGCCTTCTATTCTATAATATATGTATCAGGAGGTTTTGGAGATACTTGAACCATCCTGCAAAGGGTATAAGCTTGTTACTGTACTTGATATGGCGGTATAATGTCTCTACCCATATCTGTAAGCATATTCTTGTCACTGCGAATGGTAGCACAAGCTGTAGTGGTCAGCATATTGCCTGTAATGGTAGCAGAGGCACCAGCCCGGAAAGCGGTCTCTCCGTCATTGGTGAGGAGGGCTCTGCCAGCACCTAAGCGAATATTGGCCTCTGGGTTAATATAGCGGAAAAAGGCTACGGTTCTTAGAATATCTGCTTCTGTCAATCGCTCCAAATGTTCCAGAGGAGTGCCTGGAATAGGCATCAGAGCATTCAAAGGAATGGAATCAATGCCAAGCTCTGCCAGACTGATGGCCATATCCAATCGATCCTCCCAAGTTTCGCCCATGCCAATAATTCCACCGGAGCAGGCGCACATACCTATTTCCTTTACCAGTTTCAGGGTAGCAATCTTCATATCGTAGGTGTGGGTAGTACAGATATTAGGAAAGTTACGCTTGGAGGTTTCAATATTGTGATGGTAGCTGGTAACCCCTGCTTCTTTGAGACGGCGAAGCTGGTCTGCATCTAAAAAGCCCATAGAAGCGCACAGCTCTATATTGCACTCCTTGCTCATGGTTTTGTAGGCCTCAATAGCAGCATCGAATTCCTTGCCAGTCAAGGCTCTGCCAGCTGTTACAATGGAAAAACGATGTACACCTTCGTTTTCGTTCATGCGGGCAGCAGCCAGAATTTCCTCTGTGCTGAGCATGGGATGAGATTGACATTCTGTATGATTATGGGCAGACTGGGCACAGAACTTGCAGTTCTCTGGGCATTTGCCACTGCGGCCATTAATAATAGAGCACAGGTCCACATGGTCGCCAACACAGGCAGCCCGGATTTTGTCTGCTCCTTGACACAGTTCATTCAAATCGCAGGTAAGGAAGGCCTGCAAATCATCCTGCCTGGTAAGACGGCGGCCCGCAATAATTTCCTCAGCTAATTTCAACATATCCATAGGTAACTCTCCTTGTTAACTTAAGTACAGCATATAGTTAACATTTTACATAGAGAACAACAATTTGTCAACCGTTTTGCGTATGGAGTTAACTTCGAGGCTTTGCCTGTTGCTGGGATGTTTGGAGAGAATATTTTACCAACTGTAGATATAGGGGAAATCCAGGACCTGATTATAGAAAAAAACACATAATTATGTTATAATATACTTTCGACAAAATAAATCAGGAGTGTGAATATATGCTAAGATGGGGAACAAAAACAAATATATTTTATCTTTGTGCTGGTCATTATACAGTAGATTACTATAACAATTTTTTGCCAGTTTTACTGCCCTTTATTATGGTGAAGCTGGATATGTCCTTAACCATGTGCGGTATTCTGGTTATGGTATTGGCTTTTGTAGCCAGCTCTATACAGCCCTTTGTGGGATATATTACCGATAAACATGATAGCAGCCCTTGGCTGTTGGCGGCTATACCTTTAAGTGGTATTGCTATCTGCCTGGCTGGTCTGGCACCTAATAAAGCCACCTTGTTCCTATTGTGTATCATAATGGGTATAACGGTGTCCTTTGTTCATCCCGTAGGCAGTGCCCTATTGGGAAAGGTAGGCAATGTCAGCAATATGGGCAGAGTTATGTCTCTGTACGTAGTAGGCGGTAATTTTGGTGCAGCAGTAGCTCCTGCCACAGTAATGTTTCTGTTGGACAGATATGGATTGGATATTTTGCCCTTGGTAGCCATACCGGCAGTTGTGCTGGGCATATTATTTTATTTTTCTGGTCTTTATAAATTGCCATCGGCCAATGCCAAAAAGGTAAGTTCCAGTGAATCTATCAGCATTATCAAGATTTTTGCCAATCCTTCTGTGGCACTGTTGAATATAGCTATGGGATTGCGTTGCTGTACCCATGTGTCTGTATCTACCTTTTTACCCATGCTGATGTTGTCTCATGGCGCCTCCAATGTGGTATCTGGTTCCATGTTGACAGTATTTCTTATGGGAACAGCTGCTGGCGGTTTGATTGGTGGAGAGCTGGGAGACAAATTTGGACATAAGCGGTTGATGGTGGTGTCCTTGGCCTTGACGGCATTGCCAACGGTATTGTTTTTCCTCTATCCAGATGCAGGCTTTATAAGCAGTTTGTTGTTGTTTATGGGAGGTTTCTTTGTGCAGGCTCCTCAGCCAAGCTCTATTGTGTGGACAGGCAGGCTGATGCCTCAATATATTGGCGTGGCCTCCGGCATGATGATGGGATTGTGCTTTGGCCTTGGCAGTATTGGTGCAGCAGTTACCGCGGCTTTAGGTGATTATATTGGCTTGGAAACAGCTATGTTTTTAAGCGTGGTACCAGTAGTTATTGCCACTATTTTAGTAATATTTACTCCCTATACCAAAGGTGTGGTAGTACCTAAACGCAAATAAGATGTTTTTAGGACTAGAGAATAGGCTGATAAGCCAGGAGGTTTGGCGTGGTTATTTTAGAAAAGGCTGTATTGCATATATTGGATTTTGTTGGGGGAGAGCCGGTGCTTTCCGCCCAGGAGCTGGCTTTGGAGGATGGCATTCGGGAATTTCTCATTAAGCATATGGAAAAGACCATTCATAGCCAAGATGCCAAAAGTGGCAAATTTTATGAAAACAGTGAATTTAATGGCCTATTGCAGGAATATCTGGCACAGAAGTCCAGTTTTGTGGAATTTTCTTGTCAGGTGGCAGAAATTTTGTACAAGGCTTTGGCTCCTTGTCAGGATATTCAGAATACAGATTTGTTTGTTTGTCAGTTGAGAGTAGATGATGTACCCCATATGGCCCTATTGAAATGTGTGAATCATCAGGGCTATGTTCATCAGGTTAATGTGACCGAGGATGGGGCGGTGGCCACAGAGGTTATGAACAGCAGTGGACTTTTACCGGGCAATAGCCAGCGTATGGATGAATTTGCCTACATTAATCTGGCATCTGGAGAGGTACTGATTAAAGCCAAGAAATACTCTTTGGATGGCAATAGCGTTTTTGTTTTGCCAGAGCTGCTTTTGGAGTGCAATCAGGCACCATCTCCCAAGGAAACCATTAAGGAAATTAACAAGGTGGCCAAAAAGGTGGCAGAAGCTTACTGTCAGGATCAGGTGGAAACAGCAGCTGCCGTGAAAAACTATATTGCCGAGAATTTATCTGATGATGGCCAGTTGGACCCACAGCAGGTAGGTGAAGTAGTATTTCAGGATAATCCGGCTATGCAGGCTGATTATCGACAGGAAATGGAAAATGCTGGCTTTCGGGAGCCTGTGGTAGTAGATAAGGAAGCAACCCTGAAAAAGATGCGCAAGCACAAGCTAAGTACAGATACTGGCATTGAGCTGGTGATTCCCACGGAGTTTTTTGAGAATACGGAATTTGTGGAGTTCTACAAGGATGAGGATGGGTTTATGTCCATTACCTTGAAGAATATTCAGAGTATCGTTAACAAGTGAGGTATTGTCCTAAAGGTTAGATGGAAAGGATGGTGATACTATGGAGACAAGGAGTAACACCTATACGACAGAGGCTCCTCCGGAAAAGGCCATATTGGCAGGGGTTGATACAGGTAAAGGCAATTGGTTGGCAGAGGATTCACTGACTGAGCTGGAAGGTCTGGCCAAAACTGCTGGGGCAGTAGTGGTTGGCCGGACAGTGCAGAAAAAGGAACGGCCTGATACGGCTCTCTTTTTAGGCAAAGGCAAGGTGGCAGAGGTTACCTTGATGGCTCAGGAGCTGGAGGCAGATTTGCTGATTTTGGATGATGAAATCACTCCCTCACAGCAACGTAATTTGGAGTCGGTTACCGGGTTGAGGGTAGTGGATAGAACGGCCCTGATTCTGGATATTTTTGCCCAGCGGGCTAGATCCAGTGTAGGCAAGCTGCAGGTAGAGCTGGCACAGCTAAAGTATAATCTGCCTAGATTAGGGGGACAGGGTTTGGTTATGTCCCGCCTAGGAGGCGGTATTGGCACCAGAGGCCCCGGTGAAACCAAGCTGGAAATGGATAGACGGCGGATTCGCGGCCGCATTCATGACCTGATGGAAAAAATTGACAAGCTAAAGGCGCAACGACAGCTCCATAGAATCCAGCGGAAAAACAGCCGGGTGCCAGTGGCAGCATTGGTAGGGTATACCAATGCAGGCAAATCTACTATTCTTAATGCTTTGGCTGGCAGTAATGAGGTTATGGCAGAGGACTTGCTTTTTGCTACCTTGGACCCGACCACCAGATTGATTCAGCTAGATGACAAGCAGGAAATTCTGCTGACAGATACGGTAGGCTTTATACAAAAATTGCCTCATACTCTGGTTAGTGCCTTTCAAGCTACCTTGGAGGAAACTGCCGAGGCGGATTTGCTGATTCATGTGGTAGATGCTTCTGATGTGAATTATGAATTGCAGATTCAGGCTGTGGTAGAGGTGCTGAAGGAAATTGGTGCTGAGAACAAGCCTGCTATATTTGTCTTTAACAAAGCAGATAAGCTGCCTGTATTGCAATTTCCAGATAATCATGTGGAAAAAAGAATGCTGCAGGGCAGAGAAGGCGTGGTAATTTCTGCTAAAAATCCAGCCGGGCTGGAAATACTGCGGAAAAAAATCAAAAGCTTTTTTGCCCAGAGCAATATTACCTTGAAACTTTGTATTCCCTATGACCAGGGCCATCTGATAACTCGGCTTCATGATGTGGCCAAAGTAGAGGCCATTGATTACAACGATAAGGGAACGGTTATGGAGCTTACCATGTCTGTATCTGATGCAGAACCTTATCTCAAATACGAAATAAAGGATAAATAGGAGCTATCTAAGCTCATAAATAAAGGAGATTATAAAAAATGTCATTTTCTGAAAATTTGCTGCAGCTAAAAAAACAGGCTATGGCTCAGGCTGGGCCTATGTTTGCTCATATTGATAGTATAGCCGAGGCCAATACCCTGAAAGTGTTGGATGCCATGCGGGAGTGTCAGGTATCTGAGGCTCATTTTAATACTACCTCTGGTTATGCTTATGATGATATTGGCCGCAGCAAAATTGAGGAGCTGTTTGCTAAGGTATTCGGAGCTGAAAGAGCCTTGGTTCGTACCAATTTTGTTTCTGGTACTCATGCTTTGGCCACAGTGCTCTTTGGTATTCTTAGACCGGGGGACAAGCTGGTTTCCATTACTGGTGCTCCTTATGATACCATGCAGACTGTTATTGGTTACGCCAATGAAAGCCCTGGCTCCTTAAAGGAATTTGGCGTACTTTATGATGAGCTGGAAATGATTGATGGCAAGGTGGATATGGCAGGTATTGCTGGCAAAATCACTCCTGATACCAAGATGGTGTTGATTCAGCGCTCCCGTGGCTACTCCATGCGCAACCCTTTAACTATTGAGGAAATAGGGGCCATTTGTCAGGAGGTTAAGAAGGTCAAGCCTGATTGTATCTGCTTTGTGGATAACTGTTATGGTGAGTTTGTAGATACTCAGGAGCCTGTACAGGCAGGAGCAGATATTATGGCTGGTTCCCTGATAAAGAATCCAGGGGGCGGTGTGGCTCTTACCGGTGGCTATATTGCTGGTAAAAGTGATTTGGTGGAGCTGTGCTCCTATCGTCTTACTGCACCGGGGATGGGTGATGAGCTGGGAGCATCCTTGGCTAACAACCGCATGATTTTCCAGGGCTTCTTCCTGGCACCTCATGTGGTAGCTCAGGCCATTAAGGGGGCAGTTTTTGCCGCAGCTCTCTTTGCCCTGCTGGGATATAAGACTCTGCCATTGCCAACCGATGTTAGAGGCGATATTATTCAGGCTATTCAGCTAGATACTCCGGAGAAGTTGATTGCCTTCTGTCGAGGTATTCAGAAGTATTCTCCAGTAGATTCCTTTGCTGCTCCAGAGCCTTGGGATATGCCAGGCTATGCAGACAAGATTATTATGGCAGCAGGTACCTTTGTACAGGGTGCTTCTATTGAGCTTAGTGCTGATGGCCCATTACGGGCTCCATATAATGTATATCTGCAGGGTGGTCTTACCTTTGAGCACGCTGTAATTGGCATTATGGGGGCGGCTCAGGCTATTGAAGAACTGGCTGATAAATAAGCTTTTGGCAGATTGAGGAAATTATGGCTCATATTCAGGAAAAGCAAATTGTCTATCGTGGGGAGAACATCAAGCTGGTAAGACGGCCACATATGAAAAATATCAGGGTGCGTATCAGTCGTCCGGAAGGAGAGATTGTAGTCAGCTGTCCCTATGGAGTGCCTAATAGTCAGTGGCAATGGGCGCTGGAGGGGGTATGGCCGAAGATGCTGCAGGCTCGCCAACAATATCTGGCAGGACAGCAAAAACAGCCTAAGTACAATCTGGATTTGGTGGCAGAGGTGCAGAAAATCCTGCCTCGCTGTCAGGAAATTACGGGAGTTCAGGCTTCCAGTATTCATTTTCGCAGGATGTACAGTCGCTGGGGTTCCTGCAATACCAGGACAGGTAGAATCAATCTAAGCCTGAATCTGGCTCACAAGCATCCTATGTGTCTGGAATATGTGTTGATACATGAGCTGGTGCATTTACTGGAGCGGAATCACACGCCAAGGTTTCATGGTTTGGTTGCCAAATTCTGCCCTTTTGCCCAGGAGGCAGAAAGGCATTTACGAGAATAAAATAGTAAGCAGAACAGCTAATATACAGCGGACAAGAGGTGTCGTATGTTTCTGGATGACAAGAAGAATAAGCTAAAGAATTGGCTGAATGAAATAGTGGAAAAGCATTTTTCCTATAGCAAGGATGCAACTGAGGAGGACAAGCAAAGAACCAAAAAAAATGCTGTGCTGGCAATAGTAGTGGCAGTTTTGGCCGCAATCTGTGTGACTTTTGCTGTATTAAGTATGGATTATAGAATCTCCACTATCGATGAAATACAAGGCAATGATAAGGTAGTGGTACGGATTACCCCTGGTATGACTTCTGTGGAGATTGGAGATTTGCTAGCCGAAAAGGGTGTTATAGATTCTACTTGGAAGTTTAAGCTGGCCGTAAAATTAAATGGTGCTGGGGACAAATTTCAGGCAGGCACCTTTTCTTTGCAGGAAAACATGACGGTGGGAGATGCCTTGGGCGTGCTGATAAACGGTCGTGCTACCTCCCAGTGGGTTACTATTCCAGAGGGCTATGATGTGCGCCAGATTGCCAAGCTGTTGGCAAAGCATGGCCTGGTGGAGGAAAAGGAGTTTTTGGCAGCGGCCAAGGATTTTGCGCCTTATGATTATATAGTAAAATCACCAGAGGCTGATTATGCCATCGAAGGATTTTTGTTTCCAGATACCTACGAATTTGCTACAGATGCCAGCTGTCAGGACATTATGAGCCGTATGGCTGAGGAATTTGACCATAAGCTGACACCAGAGCTGCGGCAGCAGGCATCTCAGCGTAATTTGTCTGTTTATGAGCTGGTAACCTTGGCTTCCTTAGTGGAGAAGGAGGCTCGCTTCCCAGAGGACAGGCCGATTATTGCCCAGGTTTTTTTCAAACGGTTAGATATTAATATGCCGTTGCAGACAGATACCACCATTCAGTATCTTTTGGATGGGCCAAAGGAGAATCTGTCCATTGCTGATACCAAAATAGATTCACCCTACAATACCTATCAGCATTATGGACTGCCGCCAGGACCTATAGCCAGTCCTGGTATGGCCTCTATAGAAGCTGTGTTGAATCCTGCCAATACGGATTATCTTTATTTTGTGGCAGATACTCAAGGACACAATCATTATGGCTATACTTATGATGAGCATTTGGATCTGGTGGATCAGGTTCGCTAAAGGGGAAAGTATATGCGTAATATAAATGATGGGCTGGCAGAGCTGCTGGCTGAAATGAAGGCCTATGGAGAGGCCAATCATGTGCCGATTATTAACATTAACGGTTTGGCTGTGTTGGAGAAGGCTGTGGCGGCTAGAAAGCCACGGCGGGTGCTGGAAATAGGTACGGCTATAGGCTATTCCACCCTTTATATTGCTGCCAATGCAGCACCAGAGGTGGAGATTGTCAGTCTGGAGCTTAGTGAGGAGCGGGCTGGGGAAGCAAGAGCCTTTGTGGACAGGTCGCCATATGGCCAGCAGATTAGGATTATTACGGGAGATGCTGGGGAAAATATTCAGAAGCTGACAGGCTCCTTTGATATGGTGTTTATAGATGCCGCCAAGGGACAGTATCCGGACTATTTTCGCAAAATATATCCTCTGTTGACAGAGGATGCTTTGGTGGTGGCGGATAATGTTCTGTTTCGTGGCTATGTCCGTGGAGATGTACCAGCACCTAGACGGTTTCGTACTATTGTAAAGCGGTTGCGGGAATATATTGCTATGGTTACTGATAGTGGTGAATTTCAGACAGAAATCTATGAGAATGGCGATGGCCTGGCTGTTAGCCAGCGACTAGCTGGTAAGGGTAATGTTGAAAATAAAATGGAGGATAAAAAATGAAAAAACCTGAGCTTTTGGCTCCGGCAGGCAATATGGAAAAGCTGAAAATGGCTTTGCTTTATGGTGCAGATGCGGTTTATCTAGGGGGCAAGGCCTTTGGCCTGAGAGCCTTTGGAGGAAACTTTACCAATGAGGAATTGCAGGAAGCAGTGGATTTTGCCCATAAGCTAGGCAAAAAAATCTATGTCACGGTAAATATTTTTCCTCATAACAGTGATATTGCCAAGTTGCCGGCTTATTTGACTTTTTTGAATGAAATCAAGGTAGATGCTATTTTGGTGGCAGATTTGGGGGTATTTACCCTGGCTAAGGAATATGCCCCTGATGTGGAGCTGCATATTAGCACTCAGGCCAACAATACCAACTGGGCGGCGGTGAATGCCTGGGCGGAGCTGGGGGCCAGCCGAGTGGTCCTGGCTCGGGAAATGTCCTTAGAAGAAATAAAGGAGATTCGGGAAAAATGCTCTGTGGAGCTGGAAATGTTTGTACATGGCGCCATGTGCATTTCCTATTCCGGCCGTTGTCTTATGAGCAATTATCTTACGGGCCGGGATGCTAATAGGGGGAGCTGTGCCCAGCCTTGCCGCTGGAACTATGCTTTGGTGGAAGAAAAACGCCCAGGACAGTATTTCCCAGTGTTGGAGGATGAACGGGGTACCTATATTTTTAATTCCAAGGATATGTGCCTGTTGCCCTATTTGCCAGATGTCATTGCCAGCGGAGTGGATAGTCTAAAAATTGAGGGCCGTATGAAAAGCGTTCACTATGCCGCCAGTGTGGTCAAGGCTTATAGAGAGGCCATTGATAGCTATTTTGCTGCCCCAGAACAGTTTGAGGTGAAAAAGGAATGGGTGGAGGAGCTGGACAAGGTTTCCCATCGGGCTTATACCACTGGCTTCTATTATGGCCGTCCTACAGAAAAGGATCAGATATATGGCACTTCCAGCTATACCCAGACTTCGGATTTTGTGGGACTGGTGCTGGATTATGACGAAAAAACCGGCTTTGCTACGGTGGAACAGCGGAATAATATGAAGGTGGGACAGGAAATAGAGATTTTTCAGCCCCATCTGGCTGGCTATCGTCAGATTTTGCAGGAAATGTATAACGATGAGGGAGAGGCTATTCAGGTGGCACCTCATCCCCAGCAAATCGTGAAAATCCGCATGGATAAGCCAGTGGAGCCTTATGGCATTTTGCGCCGCGATATAATATAAGATTAATCTTAGTCTCTTGTGTAAGAGCATGGTGTTATTACATTTAGGTGAACAATATGGATTTGCAGGAATTTTTTACTCAGCATCCCAAGGTGGCTTTGGGTTTTTCAGGAGGGGTGGATTCCTCCTATCTTTTGTATGCGGGAATTAAATATGGGGCAGATATAAAGCCTTACTTCGTTAAGGGGCCTTTTCAACCAGAGTTTGAGAGGCAGGATGTGCTAAAGATGGCAGAGCTTTTGCATATTGACAATCTTGCTATTGTGGAGGCTAATCCTCTGGCGGATGAAAAAGTTGTGCAAAACGACCAACTTCGTTGCTATTATTGCAAGCAGAGGGTATTTGGCTTGATAAAGGAGCAGGCAGCCAGAGATGGCTACAAGGTTTTAATTGATGGCACCAATGCTTCTGATGATTTGGCAGATAGGCCAGGCTTCAAGGCTTTGCAGGAAATGCAGGTACTGTCACCTCTGCTGCAGGCAGGATTGACCAAAATGGAGATTCGCAGACATTCTCAGGAGGCTGGTCTGTTTACTTGGGATAAGCCTTCTTATGCCTGTTTGGCAACCAGGATTCCTACAGGCTGTCCCTTGGAGCTTTCCACCTTGAAAAAGGTGGAGAGAGCTGAGGCTGCTTTGCTGAAAATGGGGTATAGTGATTTCCGTATTCGAGTGTTGGACAAGGCTGCCAAGTTGCAGTTGAAACCTCAGCAAATGGAAAAGCTGTTACAGGAGAGAGAAAAGGTTAAAAATCTGCTTTTACAGGAGTTTGAGGATATTTATTTGGATTTAAAGGAACGCTGATATGGTCAGTTTACATGAAATACTGGAAAAATTACAGAAGGGTGAAATAAGCCTGCAGGAGGCAGAGGGACATATTCGCCGTAAGCCTTTTGAGGAAATGGGCTATGCCAAGCTGGATACTCAGCGAAGATTTCGTTCTGGCTTCCCCGAAGTGGTTTTTGCTCAGGGCAAGGCAGATGAACATCTGGTTAGCATATGTCAAAGGCTTTTTCAGTTGGAGGGGGAGCTTTTGGTAACTAGAGCTGCTCCGGAGCAATATACCTTGATTGCGGAAATTCTGCCAGAGGCAAAATACGATGCTAAGGCGAAAATTATTACCTGTGGCAAGGAAAAGCGCAAGCCTCAGGGCTGTATTGCTGTTTGTACTGCTGGTACGGCAGATATACCTGTGGCAGAGGAAGCTGCCCAGGTAGCAGAATATTTTGGCTGTCATGTGGAGCGCATCTACGATGTGGGGGTTAGCGGTCTACATCGTCTGCTGTCCCAGCTGCCCCTCATTCAAAAGGCCAACTGTGTCATTGCTGTGGCAGGTATGGAAGGGGCTTTGGGCAGTGTGGTGGCAGGCTTGGTGGATAAGCCTGTTATTGCGGTGCCAACATCTATTGGCTATGGAGCTAATCTGGGGGGAGTATCTGCCCTGCTAAGTATGCTTAATTCCTGTGCCAATGGTATTGCTACGGTTAATATAGATAATGGCTATGGAGCGGGATATTTGGCAGCCCAGATTAATAAGCTGGCTGTGGCAAGGAATAATGTATTTTAGGTAAAGAGGTATGTATGAAAAGAGTTTTATATATTGATGGGCCCTTTGGTATAAGTGGTGATATGCTGGTAGCTGCTCTTTTGGATATGGGGGCAGATTATGAGAAATTGACAAAGGTTTTGCATAGCTTGGAGGTAAAGGGCTTTCAAACTAAGGTATCAAGGGTAAAAAAATCCGGTCTTGATATGTGTGATTTTCTAGTCAAGCTGGATGAGGCTCATGAGAATCATGACCACGATATGGCCTATCTACATGGTCACGAGCATCATGAACATGAGCACCATCATGACCATGAGCACCACCATGACCATGCACATCATCACGAGCATGAACACAGTCACCACCACCATCATCATGAGCATAGGGGTATGGGGGAGATTCGTCATATTATTCACCATAGTGCCATGAGTGAGGATGCTCAGAAGCTGGCCTTGAAAATTTTTCAGGTATTGGCTGAGGCTGAAGCCAAGGCCCACGGAACAGATGTGGAGCAAGTTCATTTTCATGAGGTAGGAGCAGTAGATTCCATTGTGGATATCGTCAGCATTGCCGTATGTATGGAAAGTCTGGCCATAGATGATGTGGTGGTTGATACTTTGGTGGATGGTCATGGCACTATTCGCTGTCAGCATGGTATCATGGCGGTACCTGTACCGGCAGTTACCCATATTGTGGCTGATAATGGTTTGAAGCTTCGTCTAAGCCATGTAGAGGGGGAACTGGTAACTCCTACGGGAGCAGCGGCAGCAGCAGCTCTTAGGACTATGGACAAGCTGCCTGCCAGCTATAGAGTGGCTGGGGTAGGCATGGGAGCCGGCAAGAGGGAATATGAGGTGCCAACCTTTTTGCGGCTTTTGTTGTTAGAAGCGGAGACAGAGCTTTCAGAGGATGAGATTCTCAAAATTGAAACAAATATAGATGATAGCAATGGGGAAACTCTGGGCTTGGTACAGGAACTGCTTTTGTCTGCTGGAGCCTTAGATGTATTTTTTACCTCCATCTATATGAAGAAGAACCGCCCGTCCTATATGCTGACCGTTCTTTGTCAGCCACAGCAGCAGGAGGCAATGGCACGAATTATTTTCCGGCATACCACCAGTATTGGTATTCGCTATGAGAAAATGAAGCGCTGTATTATGCAGCGCCGCCAGCTATCTGGTGTGGTAGATGGCATAGCCGTGAAAGCCAAGGAATGCAGCTATGGAGATATAGTGCGCTGCTATCCAGAGTATGACAGTATTCGCCAGCTGCAGCAGGAAAAGGGAATGGATTATCAGATGGCCTATGAACTGATAAGAAATAATGTCTGTCGAAACCCCATTGAAAGAAAATGAAAAAATCATTTTCTTTGAATAATCTAGGGGTTATAATAAATTAATAGTGCGGGTTTTTGCAAATCAGTTTGTGGATTAGGCATTAGATAGGATAAATAAAGGAGTAATGTAAGCAATGATTTTGAACCGTAAATCCGTGGAGCTTTTGGCTCCGGCAGGGAATTGGGATGCCCTTGTGGCTGCTGTGGAAGCAGGGGCTGATGCTGTATATCTGGGGGGAAAGCATTTTAATATGCGTATGCACCGCAATAAGGAAACTAATTTTGACGATGCAATGTTGAAGAAGGCCATAGAATATACCCATGCCCACGGAGTTCATCTGTATATAACCCTGAATAACCTGATTAGCGTGGAAGAGGTAGAGCCTCTGAAAAAATATCTGCTTTATCTTAATGAGATTAAGCCTGATGCAATTCTGGTACAGGATTTTGCGGTTTTGGAGCTAACCAAGGAACTGGGGATTGATATTCCTCTTCATACCTCAGTTATGATGAACACTCATAACGAACATGCTATCAAGAAGCTGAAGGAATATGGCATTACCCGTATTGTAGTAGGCAGAGAAATGACTCTCTCCGAGCTGTCTCTTTTCAAGGAGCGGACAGGTCTGGAGATTGAGTATTTTATGCATGGGGATATGTGTATTGCGGAAAGCGGACAGTGTATTCATTCCGGCGTTCTCTTCGGCCAGAGTGGCAATCGTGGCAGATGCTTGAAGCCATGCCGTTGGCCTTATAAGCTGGTAGAGGAGGATACTGGTGCTGTTCTGGATAAGGATGATCAGCATGATTATAAGCTGGCCTTGAAGGATATGTGTATGTATCGCAATATTCCTGAGCTGATTCAGGCAGGGGTATTCTCCTTTAAAATTGAAGGCCGTATGCGCCCAGCAGATTTCGTGCGCCGTATTGTAGCTACCTATAGACGGGCTATTGATGCCTATATTGCAGATCCTATGGGCTATAGCATTAACGAAGAGGATTGGCAGGATTTGTACCAGAATCGGGCTAGAGATTTTACGACTACTTTTGCTTTGGGACAGCCTGATGCCAAGGATATTGGCTTTGATGGCAGCAGAGAGCCTAGATTCTTTAGTAATGCCGTAGAGGAGCCGGGCTTCCAGGATGAAATTCTCAAGGAGGAGGCCCCTATAGAGGCACCAGTTCAGGAACATCATACTCTGTCTGTACAGGTAGCCGATTTGGCTGGGTTAAAGGCTGCCTGCAGCAATGGGGCGGATGTAGTTTATTTGGCAGGAGAGGTATTTAAGCCAAAAAGACCTTGGACCATGCAGGAAATTCAGGAGGCCATTGAGATTGCCCATAGCAGCAATGTAAAGGTAGTTATTAGCACACCTCGTACCACCATGCGGAGAGAATGTGGACAGCTGGAGCAGTTCTTGACCACTGTTAGCAAGCTGGGGCCAGATGGACTTCTGGTTAGCAATCTAGGCTCCTTGAAGCTGGCCCAGGAATATACAGATTTGCCAGTTCAGGCAGATTTTTCCTTCAATCTTTTCAATCATATGGCAGCTTCCTTCCTGAAAAAGAATGGACTGGTAATGGGTACTGCTTCTTTTGAGCTGGCCTATGGACAGCTTAAGGAGCTGGTGGAGAAATCTCCATTGCCAATTGAGGTTGTAGTTCATGGCAGCTATGAGTCCATGATTTGCGACCACAATTTTGTGTCTATGCAGGTGCCATATCATCATCTTAGCAATCCCGAGCTGATGGAGAAGCGCTATGCTTTGAAGGATTCTGTAGGACAGCTTCATAGCTTGCGCATGGATCAATTTGGCAGAACCCATATCCTTTTCGCCAAGGATTTGTGTTACTATCCATATTTGGATAAGCTAAAGGGAGTAGCTTCCTATCGTATTGAGGCCAAGGATTATGAGCCAGAGCTGGTGGGAGAGCTGACTGGCGCTTATCGCAAGGCATTGGATAATCTGTCTGCTGGCAAGGAATTCCTGAATCAGGAAGATTTTGCCACTATGCAGAAATCAGGCCCTCGTCAGCTGGGTATTGGCGTTTATAGATTCCGTCAGTCTCAGAATTCACTGTAATCAAAATAAAGGATAATAGGAGAGTTTATTATGTCTTTGGAGAAGCCTATTGGCCCTGAGGCCATTTTAGAGAAAAAGAAAAAGTATATTATGCCTTGCCTGGCTCATTTTTACAAGGAGCCTAGACAGTTCGTCAAGGGTGAAATGCAGTATCTCTTTGATAGTGAAGGACGGAAGTATCTGGATTGTTTTGCTGGTGTTTCTGTTATCAACTGCGGTCACTGCAACCCTGAGATAAATGCAGAGGTAGTAAAGCAGGTGCAGAATCTGCAGCATGTATGCAATACCTATCTTACAGAGAATTTTGTTAATCTGGCAGAAAAGCTGGCAGAGGTAACTCCTGGTGATTTGCAAAAGACTTTCTTCTGCTCTACTGGTACTGAGGCTAATGAGGGAGCTTTGCTGTTGGCTTCCATATACACTGGTAAGGATGAATTTATTGCTCTGCGGAATGGTTTGCACGGTCGCACCAAATTGACCATGAGCCTGACAGGCATTCAGATGTGGCGTACAGATCCACATCCTTGTGGCGGTATTCATTTTGCGCCTAATGCTTATTGCTATCGCTGTCCTTTGGGAAAGAAGTTCCCAGAGTGTGATTATGCCTGTGCAGATGCGGTAGACGATTTGATCCGCACTGCTACCAGTGGTCAGCCAGCAGCCCTGATTGCAGAGCCAATTCAGGGTAATGCAGGTATTGTTACTCCACCAAAGGGGTATTTCAAGCGGTTGAAGGAGATTCTGGCAAGTCATAATGCCTTGTTAATTATTGATGAGGTGCAGACTGGTTTTGGTAGAACTGGCAAGATGTTTGCCATAGAGAATTTTGATGTGGTGCCAGATATTATGACTATGGCCAAGGCTTTAGGCAATGGTGCGCCAATTTCTGCCTTTACGGCTTCTGCCAAGATCGCTGATACCTATACCAAGCCAGGTGCCTCCACCTTAGGCGGCAATCCTGTTTCATCCATAGCTGGTTTAGGGGTACTGAAGTATATTCAGGAGCATAATCTGATGGAAAATGCTCAGGCAAGAGGGCAGCAGCTTTATGACGGTCTGGTAGACCTGCAGAAGAAGCATCCTATTATTGGCGATATTCGTGGTATCGGCTTGATGCGAGGAGCGGAGTTCGTCCATGCTGATAAATCTCCTGCTCCGGAAGAACTGGAAATGGTACTGGAAGAAATGAAAAATAGAGGTTTCATTATTGGCAAGAATGGTGTAGCAAGAAATGTTATGGCTTTCCAGCCTCCTTTGGTTATTACAGAGGCAGATGTGAACAATGTGTTGAACACTCTGGAAGATGTCTTGCAGCTGTTTAAGTTGTAATTTTAGCTTGGTGGTGTTGGCATGTTTGCTGTTTTTGTTAATACCATAGGCATAATTCTAGGCTCTTTGGCTGGCTGCTGTTTTCGCCGCGGTATCAGTAAGGAAATGAATTATGTTTTGATGCAGGCTTTGGGTTTGTGTGCAGTTGTGATAGGTATTCAGGGGGCTATCAAAGAAGATAATATCCTGATTATGATTATTTCAGCGGTGACCGGAGTTTTTATTGGGCAATATGTGGATGCGGATGGCTTGGTCAACAAATTTACAGCTAGAATCATGTCCAGATTTGCTAAAGGAGAGGGCGATACAGCTAAACTGGTAAATGCCTTTGTTACCTCCTGCCTGATTATGAATGTAGGAGCTATGGTGATAGTTGGTTCTTTAGATGCAGGCTTGCGGGAAGACTACACCATGCTGTATACCAAATCTCTGCTAGACACTATAGCAGGAGTTATGATGACAGCAGCTATGGGTATTGGCGTTATGGGTTCGGCATTTTTTACCTTGTTTTTTCAAGGTGGCATTGTATTGTTGGCAGAGCAGGTGGCACCTTATTTGTCAGATTATGTTATACAGGAAATATCCTGTACTGGTTGTTTGATTATTCTAGCTTTAGGAACAAACATGCTGGAATTGACAAACATAAAAGTAATAAATTACTTGCCGGCTCTTGTCATGGTGCCTTTGGTAATTAAATTAATGAATGCTATAGGCCTTAACTAAAAAAGCTGTCATCTCTATGGAAAATAGAGATGACAGCTTTTTAGTTTTGATTAACTGTTCAAGTTCATTATACAACTAACCTATAAAAAATTTCGTTATATAAAGTTGTATCTAGCTAAGGTACTTGTAAAGCTGGTAGCCAAGGAAAATAGCAATATACAGTACAATGATTTTTTCTACCTTGTACATAATTCGGCGGATGGAGCCTTGGAGAATGCGATACAGCATAAATCCGCCAATGGCTCCAAAATCAACGCCGTTCATATAATGTCCACTGATATGGGTAATAATATAGTCTAACATGGGAACCTCCAAACAAAACACTATGTCTGTATAATATTACAAAATAGACAGTAATGCAAATATTCTTTTGGAGACTAGATATATTATTTATTTTGCTTAGTGACAGTTATGATTGCTGCCGCAGCCGTGACTGCCACAGGTATGGCCCTCATCGCCATGCTGATGGTCATGATGGATGCAGTGTACGTTAGGGTTAAACTGTAAATTATTTTCCAGCAAAGCCTGTACAGCAGCATCCGCATCTCCGGCAACTCCACCATAGAGTTTGATACCTGCCTGAGCCAAAGCATTCTGAGCACCGCCGCCAATACCACCGCAGATAAGGGTATCAATGCCATGCTCCATAAGGAAGCCTGCCAAAGCACCATGACCACTGCCAGCAGTGTCTACAACCTGGCTGGAAGTAATCTGATTGTTCTGAATCTCATAAACCTTGAACTGAGAGGTGTGGCCAAAATGCTGAAAAATCTGGCCGTTTTCGTAAGTAACTGCAATTTTCATAGTCAATTCTCCTTTCCTCTTTGAAATGAAATATTATTTTATGGCTGTATATTACAACCACAACGACGTAAGTTGGTCAAAAAATATCCCCTCTGAATAATTCAGAAGGGCATATTCCTTCACTGGGGCTGGAGGGGAGAATAAATCCCTGCAAAAAGATATATTTTCCCCATCCAAAAGCAGCAAGCATCACAGCAGGCTGCTTCGGTGCGTGGCAACGACAGACAACGGCGTTGCACCACCACCAGTGTTTTCTTTATTATACACGAAATTCATTAAAATTTCATTAAAAATTATCCTGTATACAAGATTATATATCTAAACAAAAGGAAAAAAAGAGTGTATAATATATTTCATGTGGCAATAACTGGCTGGAACGAATTGCAGCAGTTGTAGCAAAAGTATCTTTTTACGGAGGGATTTCATGAATACACCACGCCTGGGGCATATACATTTTCTCAATGTACTGCCTCTGACCTATGGCCTAAATACTTTGAATTTGAAGGATGGTATCCAGCTAAAAAATGGCGTGCCAGCAGTAATGAACAATGATTTGCTGACAGGGAGACTGGACGCTAGCGAGGTTTCCTCGATTGTATATGCGCGGAACTATGAGGATTTGCTGATTTTGCCGGACCTTTGTGTAAGAGCTGATGGGCCAGTACAGAGTATATTGCTGGTATCCAGGAAGCCTATAGAGGAAATCAATGAGGATAAGATTATTTTAACAGCTCAGTCAGCTACGGCTCATTGTCTATTGAAAATTATTATGGCCAAGGCTTATGATGCCAATCCTCATTATTATATACGGAATTTAACTCCAGCCAGCCCAGTGCCGGGAGATGCCACCGCATCCCTGCTGATTGGCGATGATGCCTTGTATGTTTATCATCACAAGGAAAAGGAAAATTTCTATTATTATGATTTGGGCCGGGAGTGGAAAAAGCTTACGGATCGCTGTATGGTTTATGCTGTATGGGCTGTAAATAGGGCTTATGCTCAGGCTAATCCTCAAGGTGTACAGCTGCTTTATGATAGGCTTTATCAGTCTTTGAATGAGGGGATGAAACACAAGCAGGAAGCTATCAAGGGCATCATTAATGAGCGGCCATTTACAGAGGCTCAGGTTGCCGAATATATGAATGTTATCAAATGGAATCTGACAGAGGAATATATTGATAATCTGCGGGTATTCTATGACTTGGCCTATGAACAGCATTTGATACCTCGCAGGCCTCGTATTCGGGTAGCTGAGGTCAACCGTTGATTCTATAAGGGACGGTTTTGGAAAAAGAAAATCCCTGTACAAACTGGCTAAGTGTCGGTTGTACAGGGATTTTTGCATTTTGCAGTATGAAATTGTTTAGGCAGTTTTCTTTTTGTTCAGCACTTTACAACTTTTATGCTGCATACCCCTGATTCCAGCCCATAGCTGCCAAGATTGCCTTGTATTTTCCAAATTTTCCCTCATCATGAAAATCGTTGATGGAATCAAGAGGAAGCTTGTCTCCATATTTTTTAGGCCGTCCACGTTTTCCAGATATAGGCTCAGGCAAATCCCACATGACAGTATCATGTCTGGCATTGCAGATTATATTGACATTGTTATATGATAATGCCCAGTCTATCAGTTTCTTTTTGGCATACCAGCTGTCTCTTTAGCTAAGTTTTCTGGAATGATGCTTAAAGACATTTTTGCTAACATTTGTCGAATTTGTGTGTTTGCAATCTTATCATCCGAAAGTGCGTGATAGTAACTATTGAGTTTTTTATCACATACGCTCGGCAAAAAAAGTTTTATGCAAATTACGAACAGATGTGAAATGTTCTGTGCATAGTTGTCCTATTAAGAACAAAGCAAGCAATTTATTTGTTGGCTTGGTTGCTTGTGGAAATAAATCCATAAATTTTCTAAAAAGTCTACCCAAAATATGATTTTCGTTGTATAATGAGTCCGTCGCATAAACCTCCTGATTTTGCGGTTTTGGTTAACTCATTATACATCAGGATTGGGTTACGCGATTTTTATTTTTCAAAAAAGTTGTAAAGTGCTGTAAGTTATGAAAAATGATGTTTTTGGTAAATCATCAATTTATGATGTTATTAGCAGGATTTTCATAAAACATGTCGAATGCTATCTTGTGAGAAATGTTGTGAATGTAAAATCTATTTTATGGCTATTTAGGATGAGGTGCAGATAATGGCAAAAACTACTGAAATTTATAGTGATATTCTAAGTATGGTGGACAAGCTAATATGTTCCATGGAAACTCCTACAGATGATGAGAATATCAATGCCGCCAAACAAGAAACTTTAGAGGCTTTAAGAAAGCTTAATCAGGATATAGAAGAAGAATATGCCTCACTAAAAAAGAACAGCGAGTGGAAGCGTTTTATGATTGCATTTTATGGCGAGACTAATGCTGGTAAATCTACAATTATTGAAGCTTTACGCCTTGCTATGCAGGAAAAGACTAAATTGGAGGCACAGCATAATTTTTTTGCGCTACAAAGGCAATACGATATTAGCGAAGAGGCTTTTGACATAATTCGAGAAAAAATTCTCAGATTACAAGATTTGAGTTTGGAATTAGAGAAAAAATCAGAAGAACTAAAAAAAGATTTGCAGGAAGTAAAATCTGAAAGCTATGCTATTATTAGTGACCTAGAGAAAAAAGTGCTGGAAGAACGGCAAAACTGGTCCATAATTGAAAAAATAATTCACTATTTCATAAAAAGTGATCTGCAAAAAGAGCTGGTTCATCAGCAAAAAGAATCTAAAATTGCTATAAATGGTATAACAAGAAAGAATGAAGAAGCCGCAAAAGAGTTAAATCAGACAAAATTAGATTATGAGGCTGCACAAAGCAAAGAACGTCAAATGGTTGAGGAGAGCAGAAAACTTGAAGCTTTTGCAGATGGTATTATTATAGGTACAGGTGAGTCTGATTACACAAAAACTAATACTACTTATGAATTTAATTACAATGGCTTGGAATTTGATTTAATAGATGTGCCGGGCATTGAAGGAAATGAAGGTATTGTCAAGGATTCAATTTTAGAGGCTGTGCAAAAAGCGCATGCTGTCTTCTATGTAACCAATAAGCCTACAGCACCTCAAACTGGTGATGGACGGGAAGGTACATTGGAAAAAATTCAGAAGCATTTAGGTGCACAGACTGAGGTATGGACTATCTATAATAAACGTGCCAATAATCCAATTCAATTGGAGGGTGAGTTGCTTAATGACGAAGAAAGTGATGCATTGCAAAACCTGCATAATGTTATGACTAGCAAGTTAGGCACGGAACATTATCGTGGCGAAATTGCGATAAAAGGCTTTCCTGCTTTTTTGTCTGTGGCTAACTGCCTTGTTCCTGGAAGCAAGGAAATGCGCAGTCAGAATAAGTTTCTTAAGAAGCTGTCCAGAGAGGAAATGATGACGACCTCTGGGCTTGATGAATTTATTAATCTATTTCCGGATACCATAGTAGGTGATTGGAAAAAGAAAATTATTATTTCTAACTACAACAAGGCTCTAGAAACGCTGTGTCAAGTAATTGCCAAATTAAAAAATTTCAGAATGATAAATTTATTCCATTGGAGAATAATATACGGCGTATTCACCATGATGCGAAGCAGCAGCTCGAAAACCTTGTAGATTCATTACATTATAGCTTGCAAAGCATAAAAAGCGATGTTATAGGTGATTTTGAAAGTAATACACGTTCTGAAATTTATGATGTAATTTCTGATGATGTAGGCAATGACACGTTCAAACATAACCTGCAAAATATTCTCGAAAAAAATCAGAATATTTTGCAGCAGGAATTTACGAGGTGTATACAAGAAAGAACAGAGTTGTTCAAAGGTGAAATTGAAGAAGTTATAGAACGATATAAGAGCCATTTGGATGATACAATACATATTTATGATTCCATAGATATTGGTGAGATCAATTTGAAAATCAATATCAATAGCGGTATTGATAAATTAGCAGTTTTAGGGGCTGTTATGAGTGCTATAACAATGTATTGTTTCACAGGACCTGTAGGCTGGGTTCTAGGCGGAATTACCTTAGTTATAAGTATAGCTAAAGCAGCTTGGGGATTTCTTAATCATAGTTATAGACGAGAGCAGCAGCGTAAGAATGCCGATGAGAATATAAGGAAGGTATCACGGGATATTAGCAATTCGCTGGAAAAGTATTTGCAGGAATTGAGTAATAATGTGGCAGTTGCTATGCCAAAATTAGAGAATGACTTAAAACAGCCGATGATTGCTGTACAGAGTATCAATAAGGCATTGTCTGATGCGCAAAATGAATTTTCTAATATGATTATCATAACAAAGGAGAGTATGCTTAATGAATAGTACAGAAACTTTAAATAATTTCCGTAAAAAAAATGACAAAGCTGTTGAAATTTTGGGAAATTTGAAGGAAATTATATCAAAAGGCATAAATCTAGGGCTGGTAATATCGCCATCTATCATTAAGAAGATCGAGCGTGTAACTGAAATGGTGGGGGGCAGCCAAAGATTAAAGGTGGCTCTTATAGGTGGATTTTCGGAAGGCAAAACATCTATTGCCGCAGCATGGTTAGGTAGAATTGACAAATCCAGCATGAAAATCTGTCAGCAGGAATCTTCAGATGAAGTCAATGTCTATGATGTTGATTCGGAAATCGAATTAATTGATACTCCCGGCTTGTTTGGCTTCAAGGAAAAGTATAATGATGACGAACGTGTTGTGGAGAAATATAAGGATATTACTAAAAAATATGTTAGTGAAGCTCATTTAGTATTATATGTTATGGATCCAACCAATCCTATAAAAGCTAGTCATAAGGAAGATTTGCAATGGTTGTTCAGGGAGTTGGGCTTGCTATCGCGCACGGTATTTGTTTTAAGTCGTTTTGATGAAGTAGCAGATATGGAAGATAATTGGGAGTATAATGATACTCTTAGGGTAAAAAAAGAGAATGTTCTTGGAAGATTGAAAGACATGATAGGGCTAACGCCAGAAGAAGCTGATGTGGTAGATATAGTTGGTGTTGCAGCTAATCCTTTTGGCAAAGGAATGGAGTATTGGTTAAATCATACGGAACAATTAAAGGAATTATCCAAAATAGATAATCTTCAACAAGCTACTGCTAAAACAATTGAGCGTAAAGGCGGCTTTTTCCCTATTGTTTACGAAGCCCAGAAAAGTGCAATTAATGACATTTTAACTGGCAATGTTGAAAGAATTGAGTCAACCGCTGCAGAAATTGAAACAGCATTGGAAGTATATAAAGATAATGTAAGCATCGCCAGAAAAAATTTGATTAATATAACAGCAAAAGGAAATATTGTACAGGGCAACCTGATAAAATTTGTTTCCAGATATATTGGTGGATTAAAAGCACAGGTTAATGGCTGCGGCATGAGTACATTTCAAAGCTTTATTGATGCGGAAATAGGCAAAGAAGGCTGTATTATGTATGCTACCATTCAAAATGAATTTAATACGCAGCTTAAAACTGTCGAAGTAGCTTTGGAACACGCAACTTTGGAATTTAATGCTGAGTTTGAACAGTTTGATTCGACCATGGAAATAATTGGAAAACAGGGACTTGATTATCTCAGGACAAGTGGTGTTGTAAGTGCAAAAAATATTTTAGCGGTGCGTGATGGCATTAAAGGATTTGGGAAAATGCTTGGCACGGATTTGGGCGGATTGTTGAAATTTAAGCCTTGGGGAGCGACAAATTTAGCCAACCATTTGACTGGTGCACTGCAAGTGGTTGGTATTCTTATGGAAGTATGGGATTCCTATAAAAAAGCGGAAGCAGAAGAAAAATTTAGAAATGCTGTAAAAGGTATGAACGATGATTTTGATAAAACTCAGCAGGAGCTGTTATCCATGCTGCAAGGTGATGATTTTCTGGAAAGGTCATTTCCAGAATATACAGCCTTAAAGGAAAAGGTTGAAAATGGAGAGATGCGCATTAAGGAGATTGAAGCTAGAAAAGCAGATATTGAGCAATGGGTTGAAGAGTGCAAAAAAATTGCTTCTGTATGCAATATGCTGTAAAACTGGATTGCTTATTAATTAGTGGTATTTTGTTGGCAAACACTTGATGAATATATACCAATAGCAACAACTACAGATTGCATGTTGCTATCCAATGCTGGACGATGCAGAAGGAAATGTCGTATCAATACAATGAGTCGGCATTTGCCTTTTGATTTGCAATATATTAGTTAATACTGGCAGATATGTTGTAAACGATAACCCTGATTCCAGCCCATAGCTGCCAAGAACTCCATGATGATATCGGAATTTTTGGTAGTTTGGTCACAATCAGCCAAACTGCCAAAAAATATTTCCTTGTTTATCAGCTCATTTAACTTATGTCTAAATTCCTGTGCACTCATATTCCTATATTCATAAAACATATTATCTATATGCGGCAGTATTTTTGTCATACTATGAGCAATATTTATCATGTTTAAGAGACGTTCAATTCCTATATGTTTGCGCACCATATATTTATCGATAGACCAGAATGTTTTATGTTCATAGTAATTAGTTTCCTACTGTTTATATCTACTCACAAAAAAGGCAACAGATTTTTTTAGAATCTGTTGCCTTTTTCTCGGTCTTTACGGCTGGACTGTGGCTGTATAGTATCCCTTTCGCAGTTCCACAATCAGGTCGTCTAGTCTGGTAGAGAATCGCTCTAAGGTGGTCTGGAGCTTTACCAGCAGATAACAGGACACAGCGATGGGGAAGCCTGTGGTTGAGATAGCTTTGAGAAGTGTATCGTCCATATGACTCCTTTCTGTCAAAAACAATGGGCCGCCGCTTTGGTGTGGTTATCATATCACACTGGCGGCAGCCCATGTTTTTGACTGTGCTTTAATACTAATAAACTTAAAATCGAATATATATCGAGGTGTCCGATGTCCACAACCTGCTTGTTGGCAATGATAGCATTGTGAGCTACCATGTTTTCCATAGTCTTCAACGCCTCTTTGCGAATGTGATGTTGGCACTCCTTTGCCTTTAGGCATGGAGTGTGTCAAATATCGAATAAATATGATATAATATACTCAGAGGAGGAGGTTAACATGTATTTAAAAAATAGAAAAAGAGCTGCCTTAGTATGTCAGGTAAGATCCAGTATAAGATGTTTTCCAGAACTTTCATATCAGGAAATAATTGCTGTTTTCAAAGGTGCCAGGCCGTTAACTCAGGACATATATTGCTATTTTTACGGTTTCTTTGAGGAGTGTTCTCCTAAATTAATAAAACGATTCATGGAGGAAGAAAACATTTCTAGGACACAGATTGTGGACATTTTTGATTCACTGCCAGAATTAGGAGAAAAATATTTCTTTAGAAAGGCTATAGCAGATGGACAATTCTAATTCAAAAATCTTGTTAAATAGGGCTATTAAAATATTAGATTATGCTAACATAGATATTAGTTCCTGGGCAATAGGTGGAGGAACAGTCTTGGCACATTACTATAATCATAGACTCAGTAAAGATATTGATATTTTTATAGATGATATGCAATTATTAAGTTCATTGTCGCCAAGATTCAATGATATATCAGAGAATGCGGATGACTACGATGAAATGGCAAATTATATCTCATTAGCTTTTCCAGAAGGGAAAGTAGATTTTATTGTCGGTTCACAATTAACAAATTTCAAATCACAGAAGCAGTTGTTTCTAGGTTATGACGTATATTTGGAAGATGCTGTTGAGATTGTTGCCAAGAAAATGTATTATCGTGGTTCGGCAGCTATGACCAGAGATATTTTTGATCTAGCTGTTGTTTATTCTGATAGACCTAGAGATATAATTGATACTTTCAGTAAATTCCCAGAAAAAACTAGAAATTTCTATAAGACATTTTATAGTCTTACAATGGAGAAAAGTGCTCAATACAGCACAGCCCAAGCAAGAAGTATTTTACCTGATGGTTTGAGGTACATTGGTAAGGAAATGGAAATATGTATGTCTCTGGAAAAGGAGCTTCAGAAAAGAGCATCTGGCAATTAATGCAGGATGCTCTTTTTCTCGGTCTTTATGGCTGGACTGTGGCTGTATAGTATCCCTTCCGCAGTTCCACAATCAGGTCGTCTAATCTGGTAGAGAATCGCTCTAAGGTGGTCTGGAGCTTTACCAGCAGATAGCAGGACACAGCAATGGGGAAGCCTGTGGTTGAGATAGCTTTGAGAAGTGTATCGTCCATATGACTCCTTTCTGTCAAAAACAATGGGCCGCCGCTTTGGTGTGGTTATCATATCACACTGGCGGCAGCCCATGTTTTTGACTGTGCTTTAATACTGAAAATTAAAATCGACTAAGGTTTTGCTACTGGGGTAGTAGCAGATCAGGTTGATGCAATCAGGTCTTGTAGAAAATCCCATCGCAACTAGGCGGGGGGACTTTCCTGCCTGTTTGTATTTGGCCTTTAGGCCTCTGGCAGTTCGGTTACAACAGTGTCACGGATATAGGCTTTCTTAATGCCATCCAGCTTGCCAGCTTCATCGTTATAGGAGAAAATCTCCTTGGCGATAATATCCTTCATAACACCGTGCACCTGGGCACCGGTAACATCCTGCCTTGGGTTGGCAAGGGAAATGGTCTTGGTGGTATTGCCACGAGTAAAGACCATGTTGAGCTTGCGATTGCTAATCATATTGTTCCTCCTTTCCTGTCCCTATCAGGCAGCTTCCAAGGCTACCGTATCAACGCGATAAACAATATCAGGTACTTTGTTGTACAGGGGGGCAATCTCCCCAGCTACCGCCTGAAAATCTTCATCGCTGGCCAAGCCGTTCATATTAGAGATAGTCTTAGTCTCAATAACTGGCTGGCCGTTCTTTTCCTCCTCTGTTTCAAAACCAAATTTGAGGGCAGAGGATACAACGGTACGATTTACCATAAACATTCTCCTTTCAAAAAACAATTAATCTTAGGCAACCTGTTCATCGTTCAGCTCAGTAACAATAACTTCGCTGAGATAAGCGGTCTTGACACCATCTACAACCTGCTTGTTAGCAAGAATAGCCTTGTGGGCTACCATGTTCTCCATAGCCTTCAAAACCTTGGCCTTGGTCAGGTTTGGGTTTGGCTCGGTAATGGTGAGAGTGCGACTGGACTTGTCGCGGGAAAATACCAGATGAAGATCTGCTGACATGAAAATTCCTCCTTTCGCTAAACAATGGATTGGCTGTGCCTAGTCTGGGACTTAGGCATCCAGCTCTGTTGTATCTGTACGAAGAACCTGGCCCAGAGGCATGGTCTGCAAGCCTGCCATAGCAGTGCCTACAGACAGCATATCTTCGTCAGACAGCTCAGTGTTAATGTCCTTGAAACTGCGGGTAGAATACTTTGGGTTATCCTTGGCATCCTGACCACTGACCAGCTTCAGCTTCATAGTAGAAGCTGCAATTTCCTTTGCCATTTGACATATCTCCTTTCCTTGTTTTTGTTAGCCCTGCTCTTGGCTACAACCTTATGATACTTCCATGACATGTCATAGGCAATAGCAATTTGCAAAATGTTTTAATGAGTTTTTAAGAAAATACCTAAAGTTATTCAAGATATGACAGAAAACAACGAATAATAGAATGTAGTGACCCCATAAAGTTAGACCTTGTAATCCGGGTAGTTATATACTGCCCGG